>JAABUX010000476.1_pt1 | contig 68545 bp, 59 predicted proteins | sample 5561851 | NCBI WGS metagenome assembly JAABUX01 (sample SAMN10711883, study PRJNA513361) | rock metagenome | isolation source: Antarctica rocks | place: Antarctica: Victoria Land, Richard Nunatak red sandstone | collected 2016-01-03
TCGCCATGCGGTTTCGTAGCGCACTCCTTGTTGTTTGGCGTACTCACTTAACTTCATAGGAGAAGTATAGTAGAATACGCAAGGATTGTCAAGGATACGCTAATATTTTAATGAACGTTCAATATACCATACAAACCTATATCCTTCTGGGATATAATATATCACAAGTGTTGCTCAGTGTTGAGCATTTTGATGGCAACCATGATGAAAGGGATAGAATACCGCCATGACAACGACTGCTGAACCAAAAGTGCAGATGCCTTCTGCCTCTGACCTGTACAATATAGACCACTTGCTTTCAGAAGAGGAGCGGATGGTACGCGACACTGTACGTCAATTTGTGCGCGAACGTGTGCTACCCATTATCGGAGAGCATTTTGAGGCTGGCACCTTTCCGCGCGAACTTATTCCAGCGGTGGCTGAACTTGGCTTGCTCGGCATGCATTTGCAAGGCTATGGCTGTGCTGGTTTGAGTGCCGTGTGTTATGGCCTTGCCTGCCAGGAGTTAGAGGCGGGTGATAGCGGCTTGCGTTCGTTTGTTTCTGTGCAGGGATCGCTGGCGATGTATCCAATCTATGCCTTTGGTTCTGAGGAACAGAAGCAACGTTGGCTGCCAGGAATGGCGAAAGGCGAGATTATCGGTTGTTTCGGGCTGACCGAGCCTGATTTTGGCAGTGATGCCGCTGGCATGATAACATCGGCGCGACGTGATGGCGACTCCTATGTGCTGAACGGTGCGAAGATGTGGATTACCAACGGTAGCATCGCTGATGTCGCGGTGGTATGGGCAAAGGCCGAGGATGGTATACGCGGCTTTCTGGTTGAGCGCGGCATGTCTGGCTTCAGCACGAACGACATTCATCACAAGCTGTCGTTACGTGCATCCATCACATCGGAACTTCATTTCGATGAGTGCCGTGTCCCTGTCTCGAATATGCTGCCCAATGTACGTGGTATGCGTGGACCGCTGTCTTGTCTCAACGAGGCGCGTTTTGGTATTGCGTGGGGCGCGACTGGTGCGGCGCGTGCCTGTTATGAGATGGCACTTGAGTATGCTAAGTCACGTATCCAATTCAAGAAGCCTATTGCCAGTTTCCAACTTGTGCAGCAGAAACTTGCAATCATGGCGACCGAACTCGTCAAGAGTCAACTGCTCGCGCTGCAACTAGGTCGTTTGAAAGACGAAGGTTTGCTCCATCCAGTCCAGGTTTCAGTAGCGAAACGTAACAACGTGCGTGAAGCTATCAAGACTGCACGTGAGGCTCGCACCGTGCTTGGTGCAAACGGTATCACGCTCGAATACCCGATTAGCCGTCATATGAACAACCTGGAATCGGTCTTCACATATGAGGGTACGGACGATATTCATACGTTGATTATTGGTCAAGCCATAACAGGCATAAACGCATTTGTATAAGGCGTCCAAATGTAGGGGCCTTTATTTATAACGCCCAATACTCATCAACCATGTCGGCAAGGGTTGAGGAACGTATTCAATAAATAGGAAACGTGGTTGGTGGGGGCGAGGGCGTTATAAATAAAGGCCCCTACAGGGTTCAACCTCGTAAATGGTACAGGAATTGAATACCTAACCATTACTCATCAACATGCCGATTGGCAAGACGTACACGCACAATAATAATGATTGCAATCACTGTAGCAACGATTACACCACCTGCGATCCACCCTACCGCATTTGCCAGCCGCTCTACCTGTGCGAAGTTATCATGGAAGAGGCGTCCAGCGAAGTAACCGAGTAGCCCGTAGAACGCCGCCCATACAACACCTCCTGCTGCATTGTACAGCAGGAAGGTACGCCAGGGCATGTGATTAACTCCGGCAAGGAGGGCCGACCAGAGACGGAGGATGGTCGTGAAGCGTCCAAAGAAGACGGTTTTGTTGCCGTGTCGTGCGAAAAATTGTTCAGCATAATCCAGATGGTGTGGCTTCACAAAAAAGAAGCGTCCGAAGCGGAGTATGAAGGCACGTCCCCCTGTGCTACCAATAAAGTACCCTAAATTATCGCCAAGAATAGCACCTATTGCCGCGCACATTATAACGAGCGGTATCTGTAATCGAGCATCAACGGCAGCATAAAACGAGGCAAGCAGCAGCATAGTCTCGCCTGGGAACGGGATACCAACACATTCAATCATCACAAATGCGATGACGGCTGCATAGCCAAAATTTGCCAGCATGTTTTGCAACGTCTGTAATGAAATGAGAGCAGCGATAGGTGTAATCATATCACCTATACGAACAGGGGATAAATTGGTTGTCGCGATTGTAGGGGCCATAATTCATTACGCCTCGATGCCCATGTACGATGGGACGAAGGTGTAATAAATTATGGCCCCTACATTTGCATCGTGAACGTAACCAGGTGTTCATGCGAAGCATTATTTACACGCACCAGACGGCCCTAAATCTCCTCCATAACTGGTCACTTTCCAGATGCTGGATGCCTCTAAGTCTTGTTGTAGTATGAGTCGTAGCTGGTACGCCGCTGATGATTTATCTCTTATTACTGTATACGTATAGCTTTGTGTATTCCCCTGCACGACAGCGCTACCAGCTATTTCAGAGTAGCTTTTCATTGTGCCAAAACAGACATCATCATGCTGTGCGTTTTGCTCGAATGCTTCCAGGGTAAGCTGCATTGTTATAGCACCACCCAGGTCTTTGTATGCACTTTCATAGTCCTGTTTGACGACCGATTGCAGAAAATCTGTTGCGGTAGTTGCCGCGCCAGAGCTTGCACCGAGGCTCGTCAGGAAATTGGAGCCAAGAGAATAGCCGAATATACAGGCGGCAACGGTACACACAAGTAGTATACCAATCACAATAAGTAGCCCACGTCCAAACTTCCTGGGTGTTTCCCGTTTGGGACGACCCACACGCGGAGCCACTGGAGCCTGCTCAACGCGAGTCATTCCTGATGGACGTTGAAGCGGTGTACGATGCTTGCCTGTACCATTTAAGCCATTTAATGCGGCTAACCGTTTACTGTAATATTCTTCCTCTGGCTCGTCCCCATGTCCTGGTCTTCCTTCCATAATGCGATACGCTCCTCTTTATTCAAACCCTACACGTCAAGCATAACGACGCCCATAAGAGTTCCATGTGTGTGTTGCAATTGCTCTTGTGCCTTCTTTGCCTGGCGGCGTGTTGTGCGTCCTGAAACGATGGTGAGCAGTGTTTGATCAACGGTATCGCTAATCAGTGATGCCTCTGTACTTGCAAGTACAGCAGGGCTGTTAAAGATAATGATTCCTGGCTCATGCTCGGTCTCTGCTAAGAATACACGTAGCTCGTTGACGATGCTCTGTAGGCGTTTTGAGAAAAGCATACTAATTTCTTCTAGTGGTGCGTTACCAGCAGTTAAGAGACGAAGTTTTGGAACAAATGTGTCGCATAGCGTTGTAGCAAGAGGGGTTGGTGTCTTCTGGGTAAGAAGATCGCTTAGACCTGTATTCTTACCCACACCAAAATGTTGCTCCAATGTTGGCCGATGCAAATTCGCGTCTACCAGGATTGTCGGTGTGCCACTTTGTGCTGCTGCAGTAGCCACGTTTGCGGGTACGGCTGCTTGTCCAATGTATGGCACTGGCGTTGCGAGTAGCATCGTGTGCTGCTTTGTCTGTGTACGGTCCCATGTAAAGCTAATGTTGGCATAGAGTTTTTGAAAGGCTATGTTATATGCCGAGTCTGTATCATAGTCAGTAAGCAGTGTCATCTGCTCCTGTGATGGAATACTCACAAGAAAGCTCCTCATAATGCATCGGCGTCTATACCCGATGTCGATGTAAGATATGTTATGCTGCAGGACGTGTGCCGCTCGGTTTCGTGTTTCCTGCTACGGGTGTACGCGGCACTTCACCATAGATAGGAAGCTGTAAAAGTTGCACAACGTCATCTGATCTACGAATGCGATCATCCAGGTACTCAATAAGAAATGCCAGTGCAATACCGAGAATCAGCGCGACCAGCACAAGTACCAGTAAGAGTGTCGGTTTATTTGCTTGTACACCAGCGATTGTGGCTGCATCGGTAGCTCCAAGAACCACTTTAGCTGCGACAATGGGACGACCAGACGTTGCGCTGGTCGAGGGTGTATTTGGACTGGTAACTGCATAATCAGTATAGTCATTGATATGAGCGACACTTACTTCACCAATAGCGTTCGCGATAGCCCATGCACCTGCTGGTGTGTTCCAGGATACAGAGACGGTGACAAGACTGTGAGCACGAGTTGCTGTCACCGAGCCACCAATAGCTCCTACTGCGACACCTGGATTCGTGAGGTCGCCGAGGTCTGGATTAGCCCCAAATTTTTGTTGAATCTGTGGCATATCTGCGTTGACCTGAGCGTCTACCTGCTTGGCGAATGGTGCTGAAGTCAGTGTGGGACCGGTGGTAAAGCCATCCGCGATTGACTCGGAGACGGAAACATAATCAGAATAGTTACTATGATCGGTAATATTCGACGATGCTTGTAACCCTATAAGCAGCGTCACATTGGATTGATAGGCGTGTAACGCTCCCGGTGTCTTGCGAATTTTATAGTATTGGTAGCCAGAATATAAAGAGACTATAACGACGATAAGGGCAATAACCCAGATGCGTCGTAGAATAATCGACCAGTAAGCCCGTAGTTCCACGGTAGAGACCCTTTCTTATTGGGTAAAATAGTGTTATCGTGCAGTATCGCTTGTCGATGTACGGCGCTCTTTTGCTGTTCCTTCGCTTAGTTTTGCTTCAATAAACTGAAAAACGCGACGTTTGAAACGTGGCATATCAAATTCAAGCGCGTGGTTATGAATACTATCAGGATCATATGTATGTTCATCAAATGAAGCCAGCACCGTTGACAGGCTTTCAACTGTTTGTTCGGCAAAGAATTTTCCTGTTACACCATCAACAACCGATGTGAGTGCGCCGCCCGCGCCATAAGCGATAACTGGTCGTCCTGATGCCTGCGCCTCTAGCGGCGTAATGCCAAAGTCCTCTTCGTTCAGTGACAGGAATGCACGGCAATGTGCGAAGTAGTGAAGAACCTCTTTATCGGAGAGGCGTCCCATAAAACGGATTGTAGGGCCTGCAAGCTGTTTCAATCGCTCCATGTCGCGACCATCGCCAATAATGACCAGAGGTAAGTGTAGCTTATTGCATGCTTCAATAGCAAGGTCTACACGTTTATATGGGATTAATCGGCTAAGGGTGAGGAAATAGTCTTCTGGCTCTATAGTTGGGTCGAAGGGAAAGCGGCTCGCCTCTACTGGCGGGGGAATTACGATAGCATCACGGCGATAATATTTTTGAATGCGGTCTGCCACAATGGGGGAGTTGGCAATAAAATGATCGACACGCATGGCGCTTGTCTGGTCCCAGACGCGCAAGCCTGTGATCATAAACGGCAGTATTTTTCGGGCCACGCCGCCCAATTGTTCGCGCTCAACGTATTCGTCGTAGTTCCAGCACCAGCGCATGGGTGTATGGCAGTAGCAAATGTGCATCGTCTCAGGTCTTGTAATTACACCTTTGCCGAAGGCACTGGAGCTACTCAGCACAAGGTCGTAGCCGCGCAGGTCCAGGCTTTCCATCGCAAAAGGATAGAAGGGCAGGTAAGGCTGATGATGTTTTGTCACCAGTGGCAGCTTTTGCATAAACGAGGTACGAATATCCATCTTTTGAAATGCCGGGTCTACGCGTTGTGGGTCGTAGATGGATGTGTAGATGGGAGCGTCGGGAAACATCTCATGAAAAGCCAGGACGACGCGTTCCGCGCCGCCCATCTGATTGAGATAGTCGTGAACTAATGCAACTTTCATGAAATCAATATGCTCCTCGTCTTAGTAATACCGCTGGAATGGTACGTAAGAGAATCTGGAAGTATAAACGCAACGACCAGTTTTCAATATAGTACAGGTCCATTAGAACGCCCTCGTCAAAGCTCAGGTCGCTGCGTCCACGTACCTGCCAGAGTCCGGTAAGTCCGGGCTTAATCGCTAAACGTCCTTTTTGCCACTCCTCATACTGTGCCACCTCACGAGGCAGTGGTGGACGAGGCCCGACAAGGCTCATCTCACCTGTAATCACACTGATAAGCTGTGGGAATTCGTCGAGGCTGGTACGACGCAAGAAGCGTCCGACGGGTGTACGGCGTGGATCGTCCTTCATCTTGAACAACGGCCCCTGTGCCTCATTTTTCGCCATCAGAGCAGCCAGTATTTTATCGGCATCCTGGTACATCGAACGGAATTTGTAGAAGTTGAACTCTTTCCCGTTCAAGCCAACGCGCTTTTGCCCATAGATGATGGGGCCACGCGAGTTGATACGAATAGCGGCGGCAATGCAAAGCCATATAGGCAAACCGATGAGCAGCACCAGACCAGCCACTGTGATATCGACAAGACGTGTCACGGCACGTTGCACGTTGTTGAGCGAAACTTGTTTGATGCCAATAAGGGGGATACCCTCCATCGTCTCCATGTCAATGCGTGAGAGGTTCATTTCGTAGAGATCGGGAATCAGTTTGAAGGACGCGCCGAGATGCTCACACGTCTTGACCGTTCTAATAGCGTACTCATGCAGGTACGAGGGTAGGGCAATGATAACTTCATCTATCTGCATCGACTTGATGACCAGACCGATGTCGTCGAGCGTGCCCAGCATTTTGAAGCGACCAAAATCGTTTGGCTCTTCGCTCATATCGTGTAAGAAACCGATGATAGAGTAGCCGAGATTGGGATTAGCCGCGATATGTTGCATCGTCATCTTGCCGAGACGACCCGAACCAACAACGAGTAGGCGCGTCTCGCCCAGCCCAATTCGGTACAGCAACCCCATCATGATCGAGACAACAAGGCGTCCGAGACAGAGGACGACAATCGTAGTTCCCCATACAAACGGTACAATCAGACGCGAATTGCTTGACGGCTGGAATTGGAATTGGAAGACGAAGTAATAGGTAATCAGGAACGCCAAGCCCACCGTTGCGGAACTGATAATCGTCCATGCTTGCTGAAACCATGTGCCTGTTAAGCGAAGCTTATAAAGGCCACGTGCAGCGAAAATCACGATCAAGCCGATGACGACACCAATCTCCAATGGTATGAAGGCTTTGGGGTCAAGTTGTATTACATGTGTATTATTAGCACCATCGAGAACAACATTGTTACGGATAATATTTAGCGTGTGTGCCAAATTTCTCGCCAGGGAACCTTTGCCGTTGATAAGGTAGATGCGGAAATTCAGCGCGAGTCGAAAGGCAAGCGCAACAAGCCCTGCATCTAAAATGACCATGGCGATATACTCGAACATACGCCACTGATGACGATGTGAGCGTCGGCGCGAGATTGCCTTTGTTATAGGGCCAGTCGCTCCTGACATCATTTCAACGGCTCCTGTCCTATCAGTGTCGATACCTATTTCAGTTTTTTGCGATAATTTACTTGTGTTCACAACTTAAACCATATTCCTATTGCTATCGTGTAAGCACTATATCTTTGGAGGAATGCCTGACATAAGCGGCAGCCTGCTCGTAAACCTCAATTGTCTGCTGTGCCATTCTCTGCGCTGAGAACTTTTGTACAACGGTTGATGCTGCGCTGCGAAACTGCTCGCGCAATTGCTCATCGGTTAACACTCGGTGCAATGCCTCGGTGAGAGCCTCTATGCTAGCCGGGTCAACGGTCAGCGCGATATCCATACCCGCTTCTGGTAGGCTGGACACGTTCGAGGTGACAACCGGAACACCACAGGCCAGAGCTTCAGTTACAGGAATACCAAAACCCTCATATAATGAAGGATAGACAAACGCAGAGGCGGCATGATACCATAATGCTTGCTCGGTATCGGCCACAAAGCCAGGGAATAGCACATTCTCTACTAAATCAAGCTGTTTAACCTTCTCAAAGATTGTATCATAGAGCCATCCTTTCCCACCTGCCAGCACCAATTTTTTTTGTATGTTATAGTGTTGTCGCAGCCGCGCATAGGCGTCAATGATTGTCGTAATATTTTTGCGCGGCTCCAGGGTCCCAAGGTATAGTATAAAACCTTCCGCCAATCCTTGCTGCATGCGAAATGTCGCGATCTCTTCTTCTGTTACTACGCGTGAAAACCGCTCGTCGATACAGGTATAGACGGTGTGCATACGCTCGTATGGTATACCAACAAGTTCGTGTGCATCGCGTTTGGTGCTATCCGAGACGGTAATAAGTGTCGTTGCCCGTTGCAAACTTCGTATTGTGAACGTGCGATGATAGAAGCGTTTTGCACGCGTCAACACCGTTGGAAAGCGTAAAAATGCTAAATCATGCAAGGTGACAACGGTTGCACATTGTTGTGGCAACCATTCGGGTAACACATTTACAGGAGAATGGAATACTTCTATGTTGCGTTTACGTATCTCTGACGGAAGTGTAATTTGTTCCCACGCTACTCGTGTAGTTGGTTGTGCTTCAGACCAGAAGGCTGCTACATAGGTAATCTGTGGATTCGTTGCCCCAAGCTGTTCAATAACATCTTGCCCGTTAACAAATACTGTATAGCGATGAACCCCTGGTTCTTTTGCTATCTCTGTTAAGAGGTATCGAATATAATGGCTCACACCACCGTTACGATAATTCTGGCTGAATGATAGCAACTGAGCGTTAATACCAATATGCATAACCTCTTGTTAACTCCTCATATCCTCAATGCTCTATAACGTCCCTGGAATTCAGGTGGTAACAGTTTTGACTTTTCTCTTCAATTCCCCAAACTATCCATCTAGCCACTACACAGTTAAACGCATCAGCACTCACTTTCAACACCTTGAGTATCATAAGTCCTATATGAATGAAAGGTGAAGTACCCTATGCCTAGAAAGCAGGGGCTTCGACAGGAATCGCTTCCTGTTGGCTTCTTCCAAGCCGAAGGATGTTCAGTGCGGCGTTGTGGTCTCTATCTAGTTCGATGCCGCACTCGCACGAATGCCACCGTTCAGAGAGAACTTTCTTGCGAACAACACCACAGCCGCTACACATTTGACTGGTATATTCGGGGTTCACCGTGAACACGTGTACAGAGCCAGCCTCTTCCGCTTTGCTCTTGCCCATGCTCACGAATGTTCCCCATCCAGCATCTACGATACTTTTATTGAGTCCTGCTTTTTGACTTGCCCCATTCGGAAGGTATGCCCCGTTCTCATCCTGTTTGGGCTTCGGGGCTTTGCTCATATTCGATGGCGACAAGCCCTCAAACACAAGGGTTTCGTAGGTATTGACCAATTGCCGTGATTGCTTGTGCAAAAAGTCAGCTCGTTGGTTGCGTACTTTCCTGTGACACCTGGCAACGTGCTTGCGAGCTTTGTTTCTTCTATGACTTCCTCTTTTGCATCGTGCAAGATGCTGTTGTGCTTTCTGTAAGCCTTTCTCACCTCGACGATAGTACCGTGGATTCTCGATAGTATCCCCTGTAGACAAGGTCGCGAAATGAAGCAGTCCGAGGTCTATCCCTATTGCGTCGTCAGTATAGGCAAGACGTGCGACCTGTTCCACCTCACAACTGAACAGCACATACCAGTATTCTCCTTCACGCTTGACGGTACAGTTTTTGAGAATGCCTTCAAGTGGCCTATGGAGTTTCACTTTGATGCTTCCGATTTTCGAGAGACACACACGGCTATCATGCGTGAGACGGAAGCCGCTTTGCGGATAGGTAACACTATCATAGCGGTCACGGCTTTGAAAGCGTGGATAGCCAGGAGCCTCACCTGCTTTGAGGCGACGAAAGAACGCTTTCATGCCCTTTTCGACACGGCGTAACACATCTTGCAAGACCTGACTATGAATACCTGTATATTCTTCCCTGAGTTCCTTTATCTCAGAGAGTTGAGCGGCCTGGTCATAGTAGTTCAGGCTGACATGGCACATTCTGTAGGCGTCACGTCGTTCTTGCAGCGCAGCATTATAGAGTTCTCGACATCGGTCAAGCGTCTCTTGCAAAGCGTCGTGCTGCTTGCGTGTAGGAGACAAGCGATATTTATAGCTTTTTATCATCCTGTCCCCCTTTCTTTTTTGTCACTGTTTTACGTGCGGTTTGACGAAGCGCAAACCGGATAGCATCAGCATCGCTACTCAACCCATTGTCTTCTCGAATAGCCTGTATTGCGGCTCTATCGGCGTCATCAAAGTACACGGTACTTTTTTGTCTCATGAAGAAGGTATAGCATAGTACCGTACATGTGTCAAGAGGTAGTCCCTCCCATCACGCCCCGTAACTGAAAGCAAGAGGTCTTCTGAGGCGTTGGATAAAAATACATGAAGCTATCTTTTAGATAGAGAAGCTATGCCATGTTTTCCATAATCATGCCCAAACACTTCATACCATCCACAAGCAATTGTTTGTGTTTCTCTTGTAATATATCATGTTCGTCATGTGGGTCTGACAAAGAACTTATCCTACTATAGAGAATTGGCATAGCTAGTTGTGCTTGCAAGGGATGCAAGGTGACTATGAGAGGTAGGAGAGGAAGTATAGGCATTGTATCTCCGTATATGGCATTGGTGGCATGAACGACAAGCTGCGCGAACGGTTCGTGTAACGGAGTGTGCTGTGGGCTTTTGCTTTCGCGCATTGTCGTATGCACATCTGCAAAGCCCTGTGCGTCAATGTGTTGGCGTAGTTTTCTGTAAATATCTGCTGGTTCCTGGTTGGGCACAAGGTGTATATCAAGCAACGCTCTAGCGGAGAACGGTAACATGTGGGTGTCTTCACTCGTACCACTGCAAAATTGTGTAATTGTGCAGGATGGCAGCAGAAAATGGGCATATCGTAGCTGGAAGCCATGCAGGTGTAGCAAGAAACCGTCTACATGAAGCTGCTGCTTGAGCGTTTGTTCATCATCTGGCATGGTACGCAACAATGCTATCTCTTCGTCTTCCATTGGGACCAATGTGTCGTAGAAGCCTTCAATTAGTATCTCTTCATATGGATTTTTGACGCTTTGTAATGCCCATAGCAACCGCCATGCCGCGTTAGGTAAAATAGTACTATAGAGAGTATCGTGGGCGAGTGGTGCTGTTTGCACCTCTGCTTCGACGCTCAATAGTCCTTTTGTCCCCAGGGCTAAGAAGCGTGAGGGTAGCATCGTACTCGCTGGCACATCATACAAACACCCACTTCCTTGTAATATCGCGCTATCATAAGGGAGAAAATCAGATTCTGCTCTCTCCTTTTTGCTCTGTGTCGTTGTATCAATGAGCCATACTACGTTGATAGGTAGATTGCCTATGGTCTCGTGATAGAAGGCAAACGTTAGCAGACGCGTCACGAACATACCCCAGCGTGCGAACGCATCCTGCTGTGGTGGGCAATGACTAAAAAGCAGTAGTGTCTGCGTTTTCTCAGTAGAGTATCTTCCGCAGATGAGCTGCTTTGCGCTATCAAGAGCATATGGCGTAAACATATGTTGTTGCAGTAGTGAGGAAAGATAGCGTGGTAACGCTGTTTCTTCATGTTGTTGAGCCGTATGTACAAGTTGTGTTATAGTAGCGGCTAATTTCTGGCTCAAGGTAGGCTCCTGCTTATCTATCATTGTGACAAATTTTTCGTAGTATACAGATACCATGATTGTACCTCTGTCATTATTTCTAGTACCCCAGTATAAATATCTTGCATGCTGGGTGCTGAAAGAGTATACTCAGGGACAGGCAGTGTATGTAAAGGAGAGAATCATTGGCGACGCATGCAATAGCCGCTACGTTGCAATTTTCTCCGGGTTAGTGTTATTATAGCCTGAAGTTCTATGAAACTGCTGAACAGACATTTTAAGGTGACAGCAACAAAAGTACGGGAGAGAAGCGCGTTGTCCAAACAACTTAGGCTCGATGTCGCACAGTTAACGGATGTTGGTCGCAAACGTCCGCATAACGAAGATAATATGGCCTATGTCATTCCAAAAGATTTGCAAGTGATGAAGAAGAAAGGTGCTTTATTCATCGTCGCCGATGGCATGGGTGGACATGCCGCAGGTGAGGTGGCGAGTGAGATCGCCGTCGATACCGTTAGCTATGCCTATTATCAAGAAGATGGCGATGATATTGCAGCCTCGTTGGTCCACGCGATTAAACGTGCGAACACGCTTATTCATCAGAGAGCGGCAGAGAACATGCTGCGAAGTGGCATGGGGACGACCTGTGTGGCGGGCGTGCTACGTGGTGGTGTTGCCTATATTGCCAACGTTGGTGATAGCCGAACCTATCTTGTGCGTCATGGGCAGGTACGACAAGTTTCACAAGATCACTCATGGGTTGCTGAGCAGGTACGAGCTGGACTTCTCACCGAAGAACAGGCGCGTTCACATGCACAAAGGAATGTGATCACTCGTTGTCTGGGTACACAATCTGACGTCGAGGTAGATATATTCGCCGAGCCGCTAGAGGAAGGCGATAGCTTTGTACTATGTAGTGACGGCCTATCGGGTTTTGTCAGTGATGATGATTTACGCGCAATTGTAAACCAGTATGTGCCACAAGAAAGCGTTTATCATCTTGTAGAACGCGCGAATGAAAATGGCGGACCAGATAATATCACCGCTATTGTTGTACGTGTGCAAGAAGTTGGCTGGGAGCCTGCTCCAGTGCATCTCCTCAATGGACATGCAAATGGACACGACATAACGAGTCAAACAACATTAACGGATGCTCAATTACTGGGTGATGGCGCACAAAATGGTAGTGGACATAGTGCTAGTGATGCACAGCGGATATCAACAGGTCCACTCTCTTATTCTGAAAGCATCACTGCTCCACAACCTGCTATCGGTACCAGACGGCGTGGACGTCTTTTGTACCCGTCGCTGGTGCTTTTCATTTTACTTATCGTGACGCTGGTAGGGAGCGGTATCTATTATTTTCTACGCCTGAACAGTCCAGCGAACTTCGACGCTTCTTATAATAATGCTCAAATGCTCGTGACACAAAGTCGAAATGATGTAGCGCAAAATAACCCTAGCGAGGCACTCCAGCATCTCTCGAAGGCGCAGGCAATTCTGCGTTCTCTGCAAGGTAGTTCGCTGTCAGATGCTCAGAACAGACAGGTAAATACCTTGCTCAGTGGCTCTTTCACTACAGTTGCCAAATCCGCTATTACAAGCTATAACAATCAGTCGCTTATTATGTCTCTTCCCTGCCCAAACAAAGCAACGACGGCTATCAACAATGGTAGTACAAATACACTCGCTGGTGGTGTTGCCAGCATTCAGAGTGGGAATGGCTCCAAAACCTTTTTCTATACGCTAGGCGAAGATGGCAATATTTATCAGTTGAATGATCAGGCGCAAAATGCAGGGAAGAGTCTGCAAAATCCCTATAGTTTACCAGCGAATACAAAGGTGATTACTCTTGCAAGTGATGGTAATCATCTCCTGGCTCTTACAACAGGCACGTCAACATCGAGTACCGCGACTCCATCGTTTAACCTATTGTTGCTGGTGCCTGATGATACGACAGGTGGATTGAAGACAGCGAACTCATCAATGGCGATAAATGCGGACGCGACGAAAAATGGTTTCACACCAAAGTTGCTGACGGCACAGGGGCCTGATGTGTATGTCGTCTTGACCTCTGATATCGCGCAAACGTCGGCAACTATTATGTATTTCACCATTGATGGCAAAACTAATAAGTTGACGCAACCAGCGACAAAGAATAGTCAGACCATATCCATATCCAATACTATCGCCAGTATTGCCGCGTTTCAGCAACAGCAGTTATTCCTGCTCACGAAAGATGGGAATATTCAAAGCCTGATGTTTACAGGAGGCAATCAAGCTCCTACCTTAGTAACGATTCAGCCTGCTCTTGCCGCTCCTTTAGCGTTTAGTGCAAATTCATTTACGGCAGCGACTCCTGTGGCTATACCGACTCCTATGGTAAAACAATCAACTGTATTGCAAGTGCCGAACGCGAAATTTCTGATGGCAAGTGTAACGAACGGTACGTCTCATCTGTATATCATAGATGACACAACATATCATCGTATTCTTGACTTGCAAATGGTCAAGAGTGCCACAACCTCAGCGACGGAGACGGCAGGAACTTCTATGATGATGAAGCTTATTCAGCAGTACGCATCGCCAAATTTGTTCGTGAATGTCAGAGGCGCGGTCGTCGATAAGGCGGCAAATCTCTATCTCATTGTGCAGAATGAGCAAAATGCTGCAACGCGCAACTTCATCACTGTGAACACAGGAACTCCTGCTACCTGCACCTCAGGGTGATTTAAAAGTCAATTTGGGTTACAAAGGGCGACCACAAGGGTCGCCCCTACTATACATTTTGCGCGTAAAACTTGGCATGTATAGTAGGGGCGACCCTTGTGGTCGCCCGTCCGTATACTTCGCCTCCTAACATATAGACAGCGTATGTTACAGTACGTCTAGGACTACTTTCGATGTGTGAACATACAGAATATCTTTGGTTAGGAGCTTGTGCAAGTGAGTTTTGAGGTTCAGTTTCGTACACAGACCTGTGGCGAATTAAATGATAATTTTATAGGTCAGCAAGTGACCATTGCAGGCTGGGTCAATCGACGCCGCGATCATGGTGGCTTAATTTTTCTTGATATTCGTGATCGTTATGGCATGACACAGGTTGTTTGTGACCCGGAGCGTTCGCCTGAAGCACACCGTGTTGCATCCGAGCTACGCTCAGAGTATGTCGTTCAGGTGACAGGGACTGTTGTTCATCGTTTACCTGGGACAGAAAATCCTCAATTGCGTACTGGTACAATTGAGATTGCGGCACAGCAGATCGCCATACTGAATCCCTCACGTACTACACCGTTTCCCATCAATAGCGATGCGATCCAGCCTGACGAGTCGTTGCGCTTGAAATATCGCTATCTTGATTTACGCCGACCGCGCATGCGTGACAACCTGATACTGCGCCATCGTGTGGTCAAAGAGATGCGTGATTATCTGGATGAGCGCGGCTTTCTGGAGATCGAGACGCCAATCCTGATGAAGAGTACACCGGAGGGGGCACGCGATTATCTTGTGCCAAGTCGTCTCTATGCCGGTGAGTTTTACGCTCTACCACAATCGCCTCAGCAACTCAAGCAGTTGTTGATGGTAGCTGGTCTGGACCGCTACTTCCAGATTGCACGCTGTTTTCGCGACGAGGATCAGCGTTCGGACCGTCAGCCAGAATTCACTCAGCTTGACCTGGAAATGGCGTTCGTGTCAGAAAAAGATGTCATGTCTCTGATCGAAGGGCTGCTCATTCATCTGATTGAGAAGACAACGAAAAAGCATATTAAAGATCGTCCCTTTCCACACATTAGCTATGAACAGGCGATGGCGCGTTATGGCACTGATCATCCTGATCTACGCTTTGAACTGCCTCTCGTAGAGATATCAGACTTTGCAGCCGCTGGCACATTTGGTGTATTCAAGAGCGCACTAGCTGCTGAGGAAGGCATGGTGAAAGGTATTCGTGTCCCTGGTGCTGGGGGCTATACACGCAAAGAAGTGGACGAACTGACAGAATTTGCTCGTACTCTCGGAGCGAAAGGGCTGGTCTCGCTGGCTATCAGCCCAACTGGTGAGGTGAAGTCACCTTTGACCAAATTTATGTCGCCTGAAGAGGTTCAGGCTATCGTGAATCGCCTTGAGGGGCAGCAGGGTGACTTGTTGCTCTTCGTCGCGGATCGTGCGAAGGTGTGTAACGATGTATTGTTCCGCCTGCGTGTGCGCCTTGGAGAGCGTCTACACCTGATTGACCCGAATGAAATGGCCCTGTGCTGGGTGATTGATTTCCCGCTCTTCCACTATGACGAAGAGTTGCAACGCTATGATGCTGAACATAACCCTTTCTCTGGCATGGATGAGTCTCATATCGACCGTTTAGATACCGACCCACTGCATATTCGTGCTAAGCAGTACGATATTATCTGCAACGGCTATGAAGTAGGTGGTGGTAGTGTGCGTATCAATGTCGCGGAAATTCAGCATAAGGTATTCGAGTTGATGAAGATGGATGGTGAACAGATTAAAGAGCAGTTTGGGCATATGCTTGAAGCCTTTGAATACGGTGCCCCACCGCACGGCGGCATCGCTCTTGGTGTTGATCGTTTGGTGATGTTGCTGGCGGACGAAGACAATATTCGCGAGGTCATCGCTTTCCCCAAAACGCAAACCGCCTTAGACCTTTTGATGAATGCTCCTTCGTCTGTAGAGGAGAAGCAGTTGCAAGAACTGCACCTACGTATTCGCCCCGAAGAGAAACGCTAGTAGCTTTCAGGACTCCGCATTACAAAAAGTGGAGACATATCTCCACTTTTTGTAATGCGGAGTCCTACTATTACGCCTACATTTGCATGCATTTGTATAATGGATTTAAGACTACAGTCATTCAAATCTACCTCTGAGAAAAAGAACAGCGTAGAGAATGATTACAGCAGTCTAAGGCAAAAGCTACCCCAAATATATCGTAGGTTAAGCATCCGGTGGGGAGGATAGAAGGAGAAGAGAATGACATCGATACATCAGGGTAATATTCACAGAACAGCAACAATGTCCACAAACGTACCGTCCGTGAGCGCAGTAGGGATACTCAGCCGACAGGCGGCCATGAGCAATATGACACCAAAATTTGCTCCAACCTTAAATGAGGACGAGGCGGTTACACAGGCACGCTTGCTCAAAGCCTTAGCAGATCCAACGCGTCTGCGTATTTTGAGCCTGCTCAGCCGTCATGAAGGAGAGGTTTGTGTCTTCGAGATCGTAGAGAGCTTCACATTAGAGCAACCTACTATTTCGCATCACTTACGTATTTTGCGTGATGCGGGTCTTGTTGATTGTCGCAAGAAGGGACTCTGGGCCTACTACTATGTGCGCCGTGAGGCATTGAGCCGCGCACGCGAAGTCATCAACGAACTCGTTTAGGTGGGGAGAGGAATGTTATCTATGATTTTGGGGTAACATAGGCACCTATTATATCTAGGGGGAGTTGTGAGAAACGTATTTCTCACAACTTCCCCTTTTATGCTTCTTGCTGACCGTCGCATGTGCCGAAAGCGGCAGGTTTCTAGTGTGGAGAGAATTGCTTGCGGCCAGGAAAAATGTTATAGTAGACGCCGACAAGATGGTTCTATAGATTTGATTGTCGAAAGTACGCGCGAAAAGAGATTGTTGTGAAATTTATTGTGCGTTGGCGTCCAGTAGCTTTATGTGGTATTGTGCTGCTCGGTTTCTTGCTTCGTCTCTATGGCCTTAACTGGGATGTGGGCAATAGCTTTCACCCTGACGAACGCCAAATTATGTTTCATGTGACCGTGTTGACATGGCCGAAAAGCATGGAACAGTTCCTCGATCCCGTAAATTCGCCATTGAATCCTCATTTTTTCGCTTATGGTTCGTTCCCGTTGTATCTGCTGGCGTCATTAGGCTATATATTAGTACGTATATCGCCTGCGCTGGGGTCATTTACTAATCTCACGCTGGTTGGTCGTGTCCTCTCAGCCCTTTTTGATAGCGGTACCATCTTATTTACAGGCTTACTTGCCCTCAAGCTAACCCATGATGACACGCCAGGGAGGCGCTATGCGTGGGGAATCGCACTGCTTGCGGCGGCCCTTGTTGCCTGTACACCTTTTCAGCTTCAACTTTCGCACTTTTATACGGTCGATACCATTCTCCTCTTTTTCGTTATACTGACCATCTATGCATGTGTTTGTTTGATAGATACGGAGCATCCAATTCGTTGGTCACTACTTGTAGGACTTGGCTATGGTCTTGCATTAGCCACAAAGTCTAGTGCTGCCCCTCTCGCCGTACCACTATTGGTCGCCGTTCTTCTGCGCTGGCGTAAACAAGATTTTTTCACATCGCTAACCTCGCTCTTGATCGCAACCTTCTTTACCGTTATTGTGTTTCTTATAGCCGAACCCTATGCTCTGTTGGACATGTCGAACTTCATTCAACAGGTCGCCGACCAGGGAAGTTTAGCGCGTGGTACACTTGATCTGCCCTATGTGCGGCAATTTGCGGGGACGACTCCCTATGTCTATGAAGCAAAGAATATGTTGTGGTGGGGCATGGGTCTACTGCTCGGCCTCGCTGCTGGTGCAGGGATTGTGTGGGCGTGTGTGCAAATGTGGCGACGAAAGGCCAGCGAATTTGCCGGTTGGTTGGTTGTGCTATCCTGGCTACTCGTCTACGGTGCTATTACTGGTAGCTTCTTTGTAAAATTCATGCGTTATATGCTGCCAATGTATCCGTTTCTTACGCTGCTTGCCGCCGCCGTACTCGTCTCTTTCACACGTTTCACCTGGAAACAAGTCTCAGAAGTAGCTGAGAATGGTACAGTACGTAAGCCGCGCACAAGAGAACGGGTAGTGAGGATAGCGAGTATCAGCGCAATAGTGCTTGTGCTTGGTGGCACTCTGTTTCAAGGGCTTGCTCTACTGAATGTATACAGCCAGCCTAATACACGTGTGCAAGCATCGACCTGGATATATAGCCATATCCCACCGCATAGCGTGCTTACCTATGAGCAATGGGATGATGCACTGCCTATCGCCATCGGGCAAAATGATCCGTCGGAGTATACGCAATTGACGTATACAAATCTCTACGGACAACAGACAACAGGCTTAGGTTTGTATGACGACGATACGATGGCGAAGGCGCAACTGCTGGCGAGACTCTTGCCACAAATTGATGCTATTATGATGCCAACTGACCGTCTCGATAAGTCTATTCCACGTTCACCCGAGCGTTATCCTCTGACCGTTCGCTACTATCAACTGCTCTTTAGCAAACAACTTGGCTTCCATCTCGCCAAACAATTTGAGAACCATCCACACCTGTTCGGCATTACACTTGATGATAGCAACGCCGATGAAAGTTACTCGGTCTTCGACCATCCAACGGTGCGTATCTTCGAGCGTGATAATCCGTATCCGTATACCTCGCAACAACTTTTGCAAAAGCTGTTAGTGGGTGTGCCGCTACCATAAAAAGGGACAATACTTTGTGCTGCTACTGAAAATTCTACTGACAGCACTACTTACTGGATTGGTAAGCCTTGCTGGACGACGTTGGGGACCTGTGGTTAGTGGTTGGCTGGTCGGTTTGCCACTGACATCGGGTCCTATTGCGCTCTTTCTTGCACTCGAACTAGGCAATACATTCGCGGCAAAGGCCGCACTAGGCAGCCTTGCTGGATTGATTTCGCTTGCCGCTTTTTGTCTCACATATAACTGGTTGTCATTTCATATACATTGGTTGGCGTGTATGTTGCTAGGATGGTGCGCGTTTTTCGTTGTTACTTTTCTCTTGCAATCTTTGGTTGTCCCTTTGCTAATTACTTTTGTTGGAGTGCTTTGTTGTCTCGCGCTCACGCTAAGATTTTCGCAAGAGAAACAACGTGATGTACCGAGCATCAAGCCTGCCACATGGGACATTCCCCTACGCATGATTGTCGCGACGGTGTTTGTGCTGATGCTCACTGGCTTCGCCAATCTACTTGGTCCACGCTTGAGCGGTCTGCTCGCTCCCTTTCCTATTTATGCAACCATTCTCGCGGTATTTACACATCGCGTGCTAGAAGCGTACTCGGCGCGGCGGCTTTTACGTGGCGTAATCACAGGCGCATTCTCGTTCGCGGTCTTTTTTCTCATAATAGCCGAACTCGTTGTCCCTCATGGTATTGGAGTTGCGTTTAGTCTGGCAACGCTGTTTACCTTGTTGCTGCATGGCTTCTCACTTTATTTGTTGCGAACGTATAAGTTCGCGCAGTAGGTAGGTAACTTGTGAATCATAATAATCTGGTCCCTACAAGATTTGTGTATACGTCACTACACCACCCAAGCCGACATTGAGGCGATAGAGTGTTCTTCCTGGGTAGGCGGCGTGGAGTTCGGCATAATCAGGATCGGTACTTGCCAGCGCATAAATAACGTTGTTATGTAAATAGGGGTCGTTGAGTGGAAAGAGTACAAACTGGTAGATTGTGAAGTCGCCTGTAACGACGATGGCATTGTGTAGTGGAGGATGATAAATTGTGTCTACATCGAGCGCGGTGTCTGCTGGCAAACCAGTGTAATTTTGATGTAACTCGATCTGACGTGGCATAAAATAGAAAACATTACATGCAATCAGCAGGGCTACCAGGATTACTGTTATAACACTTCTTGTGGGCTTGACAGGATGCATAGTAATCTTTGATGCTTGTTGCACCATATTGGCATACCACACTTGAATGCTCGCTCCGATTTCTGTAAGCGTTATAATACCTCGTGCTGTGAGTATGAGCAAGAAGGGCAGTGTCTCGAAGAGGTAGCGTGGACCAAGATAGATACCATGATAGAAATAGCCGATGTATGCACCTATTGTTACTACTACTACAATCAGAAGAAACCAGTCGGTACGAACGGCGCGACGTGTGAGAAATGGCATCACGAGAAAGGCGAACGAGAGATAGAAAGGCCAGCCGAAGAGGTCAATTGCAAGAATGGTGAGCAGTTCGTCCAGATTGACAAAACCTGCCGCGAGTGTGTGTTGACCGTAGAAGCCAACATTTTGTCCAAATCCCCAATGATCGCCTGCAAAGAATAGTGAGCGTGGCGTCACATAGATACTACCAGTGAGCAGAGCATTAAAAGCGAGACTGATGCCTACAAAACAAAGTCCTACTGTCAGAAACAACGCACCACCCGGTAGCCAACGTCTCCATTCCTTGCGTATCCGTTGCCATGATAGCAGTATCACACCCGGGACTAGTAATGCAACAAAGAGGAGCGATACAAGGTCGCGTGTGAGACCAGCCATACCGAAAAGTGCCGCAGAGAGTGCCATATTCCACGCTGGACGACCCTGTGCAAAGCGGAGCAACGCCCATAGTGCCCACACTATATAAAAGAGTGCGATAGCGTGACTGAGGTAGCTCGCCGCAAGATATGTGTAAAACGGTGAGAGCGTTCCCAGTATGACCGCCAGGGTAGCTACCTGCCTATTGTAGAGACGAGCCGCGACAAGTCCCATCCCGAATAGTGCCAATGTTCCTAGTAGCGGCTCGATTAGCCAGGGCACATCAAGCCATATGCCGGGGACGAGTGTGAGCGCGGTCCCTGGCGCATACTGTCCGAACCAGCGACCATTGAACTGAATCATAAATGGCCCTGGAAAGCGGTCGCTAGCAGGCGGTAGAGGTACTGAGATATGCCCTAGAGCATACATCTTGGCTGCGAAAAGATAGGCACTGGCATCAAAGATATGTGGCTCACCATGATACTGTACCGCAGCGGTCCATGCCACAAAAAGAAACGATGCGCCGAGTGCGACAAGTGCGAGCGGATGTAATGCTTGTGTGAGTTGTATCCACATGTTGCGAAGAAATGCAGGGGACTTTGCAAGGGCGTCCCCTTGCGGGCGCCTTTCCCAAACGACGACACCAGTAGAGCGAGATTGTGTATGGGAGGGGCGTCCCCTTGCGGGTGCCCTTGTCCTTGCTATTATGTTGTTTGAGTCCGGTCGTTCTCTCATCCAACGTGAGCGAACAGCAACAAGTAGTGTCTCGCCAAGAAGCACGATACAGAGTAAAAGAATAGCCCATAGGATTGTGCGTAAGAGGGTATCAATAACCATCGCTGCAAAAGGGACTGTATCAGTTGGAAAAAAAGCACTCGCGATGTTCGTTGTACCTTGTATAATAGTATCGCGAGTGACGGTGACGCGTCGGTTGTTGCGATCAAGCGTAATATGCAGGGTCGCGCCGTCTTTTGTGAGCAGGTCGAATGTGAGCGGTGTCTCTGGCCGCTGTACCTGCATCTGAATACGGAGTGAAGGAGTAGGTGGAAGTGCGATTGATGTGCCCTCAGTAGGCCAATCTTGTTGTATCTGCTGAATGTTGTTTGACCAGACGTGAAGGTCACGCCAGCGACTGGTACCATCGAGGTTACGCATCCATGCTTGAAAGCGATAATAGGGCGAGGATTCAAAGTCGTGAAGATAGTTTGTATCGAGCGTGAGGTTATTGGTGCTATCTGTTCCGTCGATCTGGTATTCATGAATAGCGGCATCGTGTACCGCAAATTGCAGCGCAACGGGTGTACCAATATTTCCCAGTGCGAGTTGTGTTGTACCAATGTGTAACGTTGTAAGCGTATTTTGCACATCGACTTCTACTGGAAGGGTAATAGCATAACATATTGTATCTGCCAGGATGAGCAGCACAAAAAGGAGCAGTAACAAAGCCAGTGCGCGCACCAGGCGCAATCGCAACCATTTCAATGCCCTGTTCCTCTCCAAATTGTACTTTACAGTTCTTTCTTCCCTGTTGTATCATGCATGTCAACTCTACTATAATGAATGTGTCATGTCGAGGCAATAGGACCGATGGCACAAAAGGCAACCAATTTGTCCTCATCTGCGTTAATGTGTATACTAGTAAGAGCCATATGTAAATATGTTATGGTTAATACGTATTCTTCTATAGCGCATGTTTTTGTAGAGAGTAGTCTATGCTCGAATTATTCCAGATGTGGGCACTGGTTGAAGTGTTAGGACTTATCTGCCTTCCGCTCACTATGACTGTTTTTCATAACCTACCGGATCGCGGTTGGGCCTTTAGCAAAGCTATTGGTCTTGCTTTACTTGCTTTCTGTGTCTGGTTGCCACTGATGACTTTGCACTTCTTGCCGTTTACGCAAATATTTATTGTGGGTGTATTGCTTATCTTGCTGGCTTTGAATGTAGTTGGTTATGTGCGGATGCGCCATGCAATCGCGAAGGTGGTACGTCTCAACATTTCCTATATTGTACTGACCGAATTCATCTTTCTGGGTATGGTATTTCTCCTGGGCTACATGCGTTCATATCTGCCTGATATCAAGTCCTATGAAATGTACATGGACGAAGGTTTCATTACCGCAATCATGCGTAGTACGCACTTTCCGCCTAACGATATGTGGTTCTCCGGTTACTCACTCAACTACTATTATTATGCACACTTTACTATCGCAACGCTGGCAAAACTACTAGGACAATCACCTGCTATCGCATTTAACACGGGTATCTGCATCTTCTTTGGTTTGACTGCCTCGAACCTCTTTGGCGTCACCAGTAATATTGTTGCATGGGCACGTCACCTACGAGCGCATGTAAAAACTACGCCTGATGCAGAAATCGAACGACCTGACATGGTGCATCCTCCACTGCTAGGTGCCGCTCCCTATGGCGTGTTGACGATGGTGATGGGATTAATCCTCGGTAATCTTGCCTCGACCCAAACATGGTGGAAGATGCACGGCGATGTCTCGCAAGACCCGTACTACTGGTTCAATGCCTCGCGTGTCATCACGAAAACAATCAATGAGTTTCCCGCGTTTAGCTTCCTGATCTCTTGTTTCCACGCTCATGTATTAGCATTGGCATTCACTATCGTCGCTATCGGACTTGCCTTCAATCTGTTTCTTGAGGCGGACGGTAGAGGACTCAATGTGTTTGGGCGTGGCTGGCGTTTACCGCTGACACTTGGCACAACAGCCTTGATTCTTGGCGGTCTCTATACCATGAACGGCTGGGACTTCCCAACGTATGTTGCCCTTGTGGTTGTTTGCATCGCCTTACAACAATGGTTGACATATCATGCACATTTTACTCCGGCGTTGTTTGTAGACATCTTTACCTCTGCCGGAAGCCTCATCGCGCTTTCATTCCTTTTGTATATACCTTTCTACCTCAACTTTAATTCGCCTGCACAGGGTATTGGGGTTGTAGGTCCCGCTGACCGTTCGCAGTTAAGTGATGAACTGTTGATTTATGGCCTGTTCGCGTTTGTCTTTCTCTCATTGTTGTGGGCGAGTGCAGCAAAGCGTCCGCTTATTGCCTTTTCCTCTCTAAGAGGCAACAATAACGCAGCACGAACAACTGATCGTCGCTGGGTGCGTTTTGCCGCAATAGGCATCGTCGTAGTGATGGCACTGGAATTGATAACGCTGCTATTTATGAAGAACAGCATCACATTTGTATTGGCGGCGAGTATTACACTGCTTGGTGCAGTGCTGGTCTTTGTAAATATTGGAGATCGTTCACAAGCATTTGCCCTGCTACTTGGAACAGTTGCCTTCGCATTGATCGCGTTTTGTGAAGTTCTCTTCTTGAAGGATGTCTTTGCGGACAGCTACCCACGCATGAATACCGTGTTTAAGATGTATTTTCAATCGTGGGCATTGCTCTCGATTGCCTCCGGTGCAGGACTCTACTTCATCCTGGAGAATTTTAAGCCACTGGCAGCCGTTTCACGTTCGCTACGTATAACCCAGCGCGGTTTACAAACGCTATGGGGTGTTGGTTTGCTCGCATTGCTACTGGCTGGTACAGTCTATCCGTTGACAGCACCCACTCAGCGGCTTGCGCGTCATGATGCGTTCACGCAACAACCATATCTACAGCGTTCAAATAGTCTTGATGGTCTGGCATATCTGCAAACGGACCCAGGCAATCCAGGAGATTATCAGGCCATTCTCTGGTTAAACAAAAATGTGCAGGGCGATCCTGTTATCGTAGAATCAGTTGGTGATGATTATAGTAATTGGGGGCGTATCTCGGTATTCACTGGCTTACCTACACTAATGGGCTGGGTGGGACATGAGTACCAGTGGCGTGCGAATTGGATCAACAATCCCACAAATTATGCTGAGTTTCAGCGCAGAGGATCCGATACTGACACGATCTATACTAATCCACAACCCGGTATGGTTTTATCTGTCATGAGTCATTATCATGCTCAATACCTGTATGTAGGGTCATTGGAATATACTAAATATCATTCTGTAAACCTTCATCGTTTCAGTACCTATATGAAAGTGGTTTATAATGCAGATGGCGTAACCATCTATAAAGTAAGGTGAGGTGGAGCGCGTTCAGTTATGGAAGTATTCTTGCGCGTAGAATAGTCTAAGCAAGGGGGAGAATTTTTTGAAGAGCTACGACATAGAACACAAAGAAAATACATCGGCGGATAACAAGAGTGCTGAACTAGAGCAAAGCGCAGTATCAGCCTCGGTTCCTGGGCAGTCTGATACAACTGCTGTGGCACAAGAGGGTGTAACCGTTGAACAGCATGATGCCAATGTCGAGACGCCTGTTGTGGCAGGAGAAGATGAGGTATACGAAGAGGAGCAGATAGAGCAACCCCGACGCAAAATGTTTGTGCCACCGACACGCGAGCAATTGCTTGTCTGGCTCCCTTTCTGGGGCGTTATTCTGCTTGGTGCAATTCTCCGCTTCTGGGGGCTTGGTGATAAGCCGCTGCATCATGATGAGAGTCTACACGCGTACTATTCGCTACAACTGATGCACAACCTGGAAAATTGGGCTGGTTGCTTCAACCCAGGTGTATCTTGCTATCAATACAATCCTCTCTTGCATGGACCATTTCAATTTCACGCTATCGCTACCGTATACAAAATTAGCCAGCTTCTAGGGGCACCCGATAATGGTGTGAACACAACCACCGTGCGTATTGCTGCCGCCACCTTGGGAACGGTGATTGTGGGTCTACCCTACTTTCTACGTGATTATCTCGGCAAAGTTGGTGCCTGGCTTGCATGTTTCCTGTTAGCTGTCTCACCGAGTATGGTCTACTTTTCGCGTTTCGCACGTGAAGACATCTACATGGCTTGCTTTACTTTAGTGTTAGTTGTTGGAACTGCCCGCTACCTCCGTGACCGTAAGCTACGTTGGCTCATTGTTGCTACTCTCGGCTTCGCGCTGTCCTACGCGACAAAAGAGGCGACGTTCTTAACCGTTGCTGTCTTCGGAAGTTTCTTTGGCGCGTTGCTGGCTTGGGAGCTTGGCTTGAAGTTCTCTCTACGTGCTAGAGTCTCGTCGAATGCGGCACTAGTATCATACCTTCCTAAAACATGGGCACCTGTTACGCTTGCCGTGTACTTCATTATCCTTGCACCTGTTGCAAAATCCCTATTCGCCTGGATGAAAAATCTCTCAATTTACATCACGAATCCAAAGAATACAACCCTTTCTGATTTGTATGTGCAGGGCCTCAAGGATAGGACGGTAGCACTGGTTCCGTGGATTGGTATTCTGCTCGGTGTTTATGTATTAAGCATTCTGGCACGCGAGATGTTTGGTAAGATACCTCTTCCTGGCAAACGGAATTTTGTTGCGCGACACGTTGACCCTGCAAAACAGACGCTATTGGATACTGTGTTCACAATGCCGTGGACGCACTGGTTTTTTGCGCTACTCGCTGGCTGGAGTGTGTTTCTGGTGCTGTTTACCGTCGTCTTCACCAATATTCGTGGCGGCATTGGCGATGGTATCTGGCAAGGTCTCTACTACTGGCTGCAGCAACAACAGGTTGCGCGTGGTGGTCAGCCCTGGTATTACTACCTGATGCTTATTCCGCTGTATGAGCAGATTGGGCTTGTCTTTGGCATCGTCGGTATCATTCGCAGTCTCATGCGACCGACGCGCTTCCGTCTCTTCCTCGTGTACTGGTTTGTCGGTAACGTCGTGCTCTACTCCTGGGCGTCGGAAAAAATGCCCTGGTTGATGATACACATGACGATGCCTATGATGCTACTAGGTGCTATTGGTCTTGAACCCGTCGTGGTAACATTGTACAACTGGGCGAAGCAATGGTGGGTCGCTCGTTCCTCTGCTACACAGGTTAAGGCAAATATGGCTAGCAGTGGTTTCGAGAACCCTGTACCTTTCCTACCAACGGTACCTCGTAAGAAAGTAGGCGTTATTCGAGGTACTACTGCCGCTGTTAGCTTTGTACTGGCGATCCTGTTATTGTTGCCCACGCTGCATAACATGTATGAGGTTTCCTATGTGCATGCTGCCGATGGGCCGCATGAGATGATGGTCTATGTGCAAACGACAAGCGATGTGAATACGGTCATGGCAAAGGTCGATGCGCTGGACCAAAAGCTGTATGGTGGTCGCCACGAACTGACCATTGGTTTGATGAGTAGCGCGACGTGGCCCTTTGCGTGGTATCTGCGCGACTATCCAAATGTCTGTTTTGATTTTCCAAAGGGCTGTGCCGCGACTGCTAAGAGCATTCCTGTCATTATTACAGGGGAAGAAGATATACCTACAGCGCAGGCGCAGTATAGCTCAGCGTTAGGGAATGGTCCTCACTATGCCTTCCATCAATACCATATGCGAACATGGTGGGATGAAGGCTACAAGCCTCCAGTTTGTATACCTAGCAAGACCAATTCCTGCGCTGGTGAACCTTCATATGGTGGTGTTGGCCCTGCTCTCTGGTTAAGCTATGGTGACAATCCACCTGCTGGCGCGAAATTTAACCTGGGACTCGCGGCGAACAACATCTGGCAGTGGTGGTGGAATCGTAAGGCTATCGGCAGTACCGACGGTGCATACGATATGGGGCTGTTTATCCGTAGCGGTCTAGGGGTGACGCCATAAACAGGTAGCAGGAGACCAGCACGGTCTCCTGCTACCTTTCATTCCCGTGTTTGAAGTTTCCAGTAATTTTCGCCATTGCCATCTGAGCATCCCTTGGCTCCGCATCGACTATATCTTCAAGGAATTCTTGTGCCGTCTGCCCTTTTAATATTTTAATTTGTCTGTTATGCCAGAAGAGAAAAACTTTACCATCTTTTGTAGTTCGATAGGAAAAAACGTCTTCAGCAAGTTTGTTTCTTTTGTCCACCTCACTCATAATGGCTCTCCTCTTTGATAGTGAAAATAAAAAGAACTTATACAAAGCCTCGTGTTCGCAAAAAGTCTACTAGTGTTGCCGCTAGCTCTTCAGAAGTACCTTCCATCAAACGTGCCTTACGTCCTGTGGCACCGCCCGATATGATGTCACCAATACGCCGATATGCGCTTTCTTTGCTGTTCGGAGCCGCTACATAGCGTGGACGTGGACGTGGTGTATGCATTTCGAGCAATATCATTTCGTCGCTGGTTTCATAGTCAGAGCCGATAAATGATAATGCATCGAGTACCTGAATAGGTGCTTTCAGGGCCGCGAGATGTGCTGGCAACGAGGGGTAGCGCGGTTCATTGAGATCAGCCGTAACGGTTAGGACACAGGGTGTCTCAAGTTCTAGTATCTCACGATAGCCCCGTTCGAGTTTGCGTGTCACACGAAGGCGCGTAGCCTCCTGTTGCTGGGCAAGGCTCAGTTGTGCAACGCTCGTTATCTGAGGTATATCCAGGTATTGTGCGAGGGCGGGACCAACGATACCGGAAGACCAATCGCTTGAGGTGTCGCCGCAAAAAATAAGGTCGGGCGATGTATCCACGCTCTGAATGTACATCGCCAATGCTTTCGCAACTGTGAACGGTCCCCACTCATCTGCTGGATCAGGCCAGAGCCTGATCGCAGTATCCGCGCCAATTGCAAGTCCAGCACGCAAAGCTCCCTCAGCATCACGTGGCCCGAGGGTAAGCACTGTAATAGTTCCTCCAACTTGCTCCTTGATGCGTACTGCTGCCTCAATCGCGCAGGCGTCGGCAGGATTTAGCACCTGCACGAAGCGTTCTTCATCGACCTGGCCCGTAATGGGATCGACATAGACGGAGGTGCTATCCGGTGTTTGTTTTATACAGACATATGTATGCATCGTTGCAATCCTCTAAAATATGTTATTCGGGGATATGACAGGGGCAAGCCCTGTCACTACTATACTGTGCGCCACTACGTGGCTTGCCACGTAGTGGCGCACAGTATAGTAGTGACGCCCTTTACAGGTGTCATGCTCTAGTACCTGTTATGACGCGCGGAAACTTACACCCCAGCCGCCACGCGGATATTCCCACTCGATAGCTTTGCGATCACATGCGACGTAACAGGTGCCGCATTCAAGGCAATGCTCATAGGAGAAGTGCATCTCGTCGCCGAGTAGTTCAAAGAGTCCTGCCGGACAAACATAGACACATGCGGTGGTTTCGCAGCCAACGCATGTCTCGCGGTTGAGCCGAATATGCGGCGTCTTATCGACTTTGAAGCGTACTAGCTCCAAACGTTCATCGACCGATTGCATCTTTTTGACTCCTGATCCAGTAGTTAGAATAGTAGCGCACGTCCAGCCTCCCAACCGTCACGCAATAGTGTGAGCAATGGTACCTTGCCCTTCACCGTATCATATACGACGCGTCCAACTTTGCGGCGTGGCTTACCATCTGAGCGAAACACATTTTCCGCTGTCTTGCAGATCAGATCGGGATAGACATCCTGTAGGCGTTCGTTATTGACGAAGGCAGGTGTGTGGCGAAAACTCTTCATATCCTTCAGCACAAAGTTCGCTTCGAGTCGTCTACGATACCCTGCCATGCTTTCAGACGAAAAGTTCCGGTCTGCATGTGCCTGTTGTGCCGTTGCCGCCGCCGCCAGACCTGACGCAATCGCGAAATTCATACCTTCGAGGAAGAGACCAGCCGCGAAGACAAAGCCTGCCGCATCACCCACCACTAATAAACCCGCGCGTGACAATCTGGGGAGCATGGCCCAGCCACCTTCGGGAATCATATGTGCAGAATATTCGAGCGTCACGGCGTCACGTACAAGTGGAGCAACGGCTGGATGCTTTTTGAATTGATCGAGCAATGTATAGGCGCGTTGCTTCTTTTCAGCAAGTGAGGCAATCTGTGTCACAACACCGATTGAAAGGGTATCGCGGTTCGTGTAGAGAAAGCCGCCGCCCTTAACTTCGCCCGATGCATCACCGATATATTCATTGGTCATACCTTCATCGCCATTGAGGTTGAAGCGCTCCTCGATGGTGTGTGCGTCGAGGCGCAACACCTCTTTCACGCCAAGCGTCATCTCGTTGGCGTGAAACTCCTGCTGTAGTCCGGCTTTTTTGGCGAGAAACGAGTTCGCACCATCCGCCGCGATCACTACTGGCGCATAGAGGTCACCATCCTCACGACGACAGCGCACACCCACGACCTGCTCACCCTTATAAAGCAGATCATCAACAACAGTTGACGTGACCAGTAATGCGCCTGCTGCCTCTGCTTTGGAGGCTAGCCAGCGATCAAACTTGGGGCGTAAAACCGTGAAGCCATTATAGGGCGGTACGCTGAACGCATTTGTGCGAAAGTCGAGTGAGGTCGCCGCCTCATGACCAAGAAACGTGACGACGCGCCGTGTCAAATAGCGTTCGACCGGAGCCTCTTCCCAGTAGTTTGGGAGGAGGTCCGCGAGAATGTTGGGTGCGTAGAGTGCGGCCCCGGAGACATTCTTCGCCCCTGCATATTCACCGCGCTCGATCAATGCCACCTGTAGACCTGTGCGTGCCATCGCGAGGGCGGCACTACTGCCAGCAGGACCGGCCCCAACCACGATTGCATCAAACTGTTGCATTTCTTATAGCCTTAATCTGTGCTGATTTTGACTGCTGTATCCATAATAGTCAACCGAGTTAAACGGTGTAATTCAAGGCATTGCTTTTTCCTCCTCAAACCGATATACTGCCTCTCTGCAGAGAGTTTACAACATGTTTGAGGAGAAAACCGATGTTCGATTCCCATCCACTTGATATTGCTGCATATGAAAAACGCTCAAAAGGTCCGTGTTTCATCTGTGAAATGCTTGCTGGGAATCCTGACTATCAGCATCATCTAATTTATGAGAGCCAGACAGCTATCGCTTTCCTCAACAAATATCCAAAGGTGTATGGTTACACTCTAGTGGCACCACGAGAGCATCGTGAGCAGGCTACAGGGGATTTTACTCTGGAAGAGTATCTGGCACTCCAACGGCTGATTTACCAGGTCGCCGAAGCTCTGAGACAGATACTCCCTACTGAACGGATCTACATCTTGACACTTGGCAGCCAACAGGGAAATCGACATGTGCATTGGCATATCATTCCTCTGCCTCCAGGAGTCCCCTATGAGCGACAGCAAACAGCGATTCTGGATTTCTCCCAAGGTATTCTTTCCATATCAAATGAAGAAATGGCATCACTTGCTCAAGCTATTCGCCAAAAGCTGAAGCAACGCGAAGCCATCTGATTCAGGCCAGCTTCGCTTACTTTTCTCACGCTCTCGATTGCCCAATTTGAGGTCAACTTCATTCTTTACCCTCCATAATAGACAATTCTTTTGTTGTTTCCAATTTCTTCTACAGCAGTGTTGCCAACCTTCTCACGCCCTCACCAATCTGTTCTGGTGTGAGGGCGCAGAAGGGGAGGCGTACAAAGCGTTTGCCCATCTCATCTTTGCCGCCTTCAAGTGTGTCGGCAAAGAAGTCGCTTCCGTTGGTCAAGGCTAATCCGGCTGTCTGAGCGCGTTCTAGTAGAGTGCTGCTATCCGTTTGCTCAGGTAGATAGATGCTGACGAAGAAGCCGCCCTCTGGTTCGGCGAATGGCACGTCGGGGAGATGCTTTTTCAGTGCTGCGACAATGCTATTCAGGCGTGGCGAGTAGAGTTGCTTGAGACTTTCCAGGTTAGAGGCAAAATAGCCGCGTTTGTGAAATTCCACAACGGCAGCCTGTGTTGGTAACACTGGTGCAAGGATGGTCTCTTCGGCGAGTTTTGTCAGTTTTTTGACAAAATCGGCTGGTCCGATCAGATAACCAACGCGTAATGCTGGGCTGATGAGCTTGCTGTACGAACTGATGGTAAGTACACGTTTATCGTTCAATTCACGCAATAATGGAGCCGATTGGCCTTTGTAACGTAGTGTACGGTAAGGGATATCCTCCACGAGCCAGAAGCCGTAACGCTCTGCCAAGTCTACCAGTGCTTGTCGCTTTTGTGGTGATGTGGTGACGCCCGCTGGATTCTGGAAATCCGGGATAACGTACATGAAGACTGGTACCTGTTTGGCAAGAGCCTTCTCCAATACCTCAATATTGACACCATCATGCTCTAAAGGAATGCCGATAACGTTTGCGCCGCGCCGTCGAAACGTCTTGATGGCGCGATCATAGCTTGGTTGTTCGACAAATACCACGTCTCCTGCTTTGATGAGAAGTGCAGAAAGCAAGTCTTGTAGGTGCAATGAGCCATTGCCGACGATGATCTGCTCAGGGGAAACATGATACTGCTCACTGAGCAAGCGTCGCAGTGGCAGGTAGCCTCCGTTGTGTCCGTATTGCAACACGGACCAGCCATCGGGCGCCTCTAACACGCTCTGAAAGCATTCGCTGAGCAGTTTGGCTGGCAGAGCTTCAACGGCAGGTACGCCTCGTGTCAGCGAGATTTGTTCTGTGGTAATTTGACTTTGCATAGGTGTTCTCTCTCTTTATGATGAATGGGTCAGGACTATTTTGCCCTGTGGTTCGCCGGATGCTAGCATTTGATGGGCCTGTGCCGCTTGCTCAACTGGCATCACCTTCGCGATAAGTGGGTGAAGAGCTTTATCGGCTACGAGTTGTAGCATCTTCTGCTCATCTCCAGGAGTGGCATGTGCTACACCAGCACCAATGACTGAGACACGTTTGAGGCGCCATGCCTGTGTATCGACCTCAGCCTTCTGACCACCGAGGTTGCCGATTAGGATAATACGCCCATCAGCCGCACATGCATTCAGGCTTGTTTGCAAACTGGTCCCTACAAGCTCGATAACGAGATTGACGCCACCCTGCTCTTGTAAGACCTTCCCTACATCTTGTTTATGGTGGTCGATTACAAGGTCAGCCCCCAGTTTGCGGAGCGTTTCGGCGCGTGTATCGCTACTCGCAGTTGTTGCAACCCATGCTCCTGTACGCTTGGCTAGTTGAATAGCAAGCGAACCAACGCCACTTGAGCCAGCCCAGATCAGGACCTTCTCGCCCTTCTGTAGCCGTCCGCTATAATACAAAGCGGTCCAGGCTGTAGAGCCAGCGAGACCGACTGCGACGGCTTGCTCAAAACTGACGTCATCAGGGATACGTGAAAGATCGGATGCTGGTGCTGCGATTTTACTGGCATAGCCGCCGCCGCCCTTAGCCTCTGCCGCGTGAGCCGTTAGCACATGCTCTCCGGCGTGAAATCCGTTGGCGTCACTGACGACAACTCCCGCTGCTTCTAATCCTGGCGTGAATGGGAGGCTTGGAACGGGTCTGCTTCCATCGCGCTGAAAAAGATCAAGGTGGTTAATTGTTGTTGCCTTCACTTCGATCAATACGTCTGTTGCTGCTGGTGTCGGATCCGCCACATCCTGCACTTGTAGCACTTCGGGACCACCATGATGTGAAAATTGTACAGCTTTCATAACTAAATCGCTCCTTATTATGATTGTGGAATTGTTGTCGGTTCTGCTATCGCGTTTCTGCATGCTGCATTTCTGCTATGAGAGTCGCTGCTATCGGTAGTATCTGGTTGGCGTCGCCCAGGAGTCCGAGATCGGCGAGTGCAAAAATGGGCGCACTGCGATCAGGGTTGATGGCGATGACCGTTTGTGACTCGCTCATGCCGCTTGTATGCTGAGCTGCACCGGAGATACCACAGGCAATATAGAGCTTGGGCCGTACAATTTTCCCCGTCGCGCCAATCTGTCGTGCATGTTCAATCCAGCCGAGATCGGTTGCCACGCGTGTTGCACCGACGGCGGCACCCAACGTATGTGCGAAGCCTGCCATATGCGTAAAACCCTGCTGTCCGATACCGCGTCCACCGGCCACGATACGTTCTGCCGCGTCCAGTTCGACCGCTTCCGGTGAAGGTGCTTCTAAGGCGATACGTCGTACACGTTCTTTTGCCTGTGTCAATGCTGGCGTGTAATGATGTGTCGCGAAGGAAGGCGGTGCCTCCGCTGATCTTTTGACTGAAGTGCCACGCACTCCTGGGATGAGCGTGGCGAGTGCGGTGCGTTCGTGTAGCATAGTTTGTGTCTGCACATAGGCACGACCCTCATAGATAGCACGAAGCGCGAGCAATGCATCATCCTGTACATCGAGAGTGAGACAACCAGCTACAAATGGTAGGCGTAGTTGGGCCGCGAGTCGTGGTGTCCAGTCGCGTCCATTTGGTGTCGCGCTGGTAACAACAAGCGTTGGTGAACGTTGACGTATGAACTCCGCAAGCGCGGAAACGTAGCTCTCGGTCGTGTATTGTGTAAGCTGAGGATGTTCCAAAATGTCGAGCGTATCTATAGTGAGCGAAGAAAGAAGCGTTGTATCCGGTAACGCTATGTGTGGGGCAGTCAGTACAACGGCATGTACCGTTGTGGGTGCTTGCTGCCGACGAGCAATAGCTATAGCTTCACTCAATAGCTCGCTACTCTGCTCATGAAGCGTATTTTGTTCATGTTCTAGTATGGCCCATATTTCGCCCATTATGCTACATCCCCCTTCATATATTTTCTGCGAGTATCATACCACACAACATATGCCCAATCCTCATAAGAAAGTTGGGCTAATGACTTGCTTTTAGAACAAATGTTTTATATAATAAGGTTGTGAAAATGAAATGAGTGTAAAGAAGATGAAATGTTGTCCTTGCAATGCTACATAGAGAGATGTAACTATCGTGAAGAAAAGCAAAACACCGCTGGCGATGATCTCAGTTTTCGTCAATGATCAAGACGAAGCACTACAATTTTATATTGAGAAACTTGGTCTTGAAAAGCGCGTAGATGTTACCTATGGGCCAGCGATGCGCTTGGTGACGGTTGCGCCGAAAGGACAGCGCAAGCCAGAAATTGCTCTGGCAAAACCTGATACAACCGTCTACGATGTCGCATATCTAAGAGATGTTACCGAACGAGCAAGCCACAAAATCGCCTGGATGTTCGATACCGACGATTGCCACCAGAGCTATGAAACGTTGCTTGCGCGCGGCGTACCTTTTATTACAACACCCACCAAACAAATTTACGGCGTTGAGGCTGTATTCTCTGACCCCTACGGCAATATTTTCTCATTGTTAGAACCATCGCCACAGGCACGTTCTTTATTTGTAGATTATAGAGTCGGTACAGCCGCATAAGAAATGAGAAATGTGTAGTTATGTCTGTAATGCGAATACCATCCCCAAGGGATATGTTGATTGTCGCGGCTCAGTTCCCGACATGCTCCCCACAGCAATTGTTCGAGTATTGGACGAAGCCCGCACTGGTAACGCAGTGGTGGCCTATTTCTGCTGCAATTGAGCCGTGTCTGGGTGGGTCCTATCATTTCTTCTGGCCTCAGACAAACTGGCATTTACGCGGATTCTACACCGCCTTTCAGCCAGGACAGCGGCTCGCCTTTACATGGCGTTGGGAGCATCATCCTGTGCAAGAATTGGTGCTTGTGGCATTCGAGCCATTTGCGGAGCGTGGCACACATATGATTATTGGGCACGGCTCGTATGACGACTCACCTCAAAGTCAGGAAGATAAGCAAAGTCATCTTAATGGTTGGATGCACTTTGTGCCGAGATTACAGCATTTAGTACAAGCTGAAACCCTACAACTTCATCTATAATGCTCCTCTCACAGAGTAGCTACATTGCAAAAATCTTTTTACTGTGTTACTTTATAAACAAGTGAATCGTGAAACATACTGGAAATGTGATTTTGTTTCGGATAGAGAAAAACAAGGCATTCATCAAATGATGCGATACGAATGTTTCTCTGCTCCAATACAATAGAGACCAGCATTTTCATCTTTTACTAATATGTTTTTGTTTAAAAAAGGAAGTAACTTTATGACTCGCGCCCCAAAAACGAGTAGTAACGTATCACGCCGCAATCTTCTATTAGCCGCCGGTACAGGAGCCGCAGCTTTCACTGTTGGTGCTGCAATTGGTCCTGCGCGGCGCACCTTCGCGGCTGCAACTACAAGCTCGATAGCTCAAGACATCGATCTTAACGTCCAGATGGAAGAGATTGTAGATGCGTATATGGCACTACATCCACTACCAATTCAAACGCTTTCAGCACCGAATGCACGCAATCTACCTACGCCACGCGACGCGGTGGAGGCTGTGCTGACAAAGCATCATCAATCAAACCTCGTGGAACCTGTCGGTAGCGTCAAACATATTCTCATTCCAGGACCAGGAGGCGATCTACTCGCTCGTGTCTATACACCATTTGGTAGCGGACCTTTCCCTGTACTCGTCTACTTTCATGGTGGTGGTTGGGTAATTGCCAACCTTGATACCTACGACTCTTCATGCCGTGCTTTGACGAATGCTGCTGGATTTATTGTTGTTTCTGTTGCCTACCGTCAGGCTCCCGAACACAAATTCCCAGCCGCCGCCGATGATGCCTATGCTGCTACACAATGGGTTATGGCGAACGCTACCTCTCTTAATGGCATAGCCTCGAAGGTTGCTGTGGGTGGTGAGAGTGCTGGCGGCAATCTCGCCGCAGTGACAGCACTACGTATACGCGATATGCATGCTCGTATGCCCATTCACCAGTTGTTGATCTATCCTATTACCAACTACAACTTCGATACGCCATCGTATCGAGAGTATGCCAACGCTCCTTTCCTCACTCGTGCGGCGATGATGTGGTTCTGGGAAAAATACTTGCCCAGTCCTGCGGATGGTAGTAACCCCTATGCCTCGCCTTTACGAGCGCAGAGCCTGAAGCATCTCCCTTCTGCTACGGTGATTGTCGATGAGAACGATCCACTACGTAGTGAAGGAACAGCCTATGCGGAACGTTTGAAAGACGCTGGTGTTCCCACTGTCTTCACACTTTATAAAGGTGTGACGCACGAATTCTTTAGTATGTCTGCGGTTCTCGATCAAGCGAGACGTGCTGTAGCGGAAGCTGCTCAGGGATTGCGCGCGGCTCTCTAAACGTCTTATACATAAGAGCAGGGAGACCCTTGCGGTCTCCCCTACATGTAGGTGATCAAAATGTAGGGGAGACTCTTGTGGCATTGACTCCAACACATGTGCGAACGATTACGGTTCAATATCAAAAAAGTAGCAGGAATTGAGCAATTGTAGGGACCTTTATTCATAACGCCCTCGTCCCCATCGACCATTTCCCCGATTATTGGAGGCATACCTCAATTCCTGCCAGATGCGTTTATTGCTCACAGGGCGTTATGAATAAAGGCCCCTACACATTCGTCAATGCCTACCCACATGGTCAATGGGGACGAAGGCATTATGAATTTTGTTTGGACTCTATGTCCTTGTGGTTTCCCTGCTCTTCCAAATTAGGCAACCACCTGTGCCATTGTCGGTGTCAGACTCAAGGCTCGTGCTGCACGTTCACCATCGAGAATGGCGTGTTCGACACGGCGTGGTGCAAGACAATCCCCGATACGCTGCAATTGCTGCACTTTGCCGACAAGTTGTTGATAGAGCGTATCGTTCGCGCTCTGCGGCGTCGCCGTGACTGCGAGCGCGACGTTTTCGATCTGGCGCGACTGGCCTGTGTAGTTGTTCATGAGAGTGGCACTATTGGGACCAAGACTCGCCAGGAAGTAGTTGGGTGTAAGACGAATACCCTTCGCGAGGGCGCGTCGATACCACAACTCAATATCGAGCGTGACGCTCAGGTCGCCACCAACATAAAATTGTGGTGTAATTACCTCGACGATACAGCCTTTCTCAGCTAAGAGTTCTGCTGTACTAGTGGCTTGATGAAAGCCTACTTGATCATATACAAGCACGTAATCGCCAGGGGAAGCTTGCTTTTCGCCTTGCAGAACTTGCCAGACGGTAGCGACATGGGGCAGATCCGCTCCTGGTACTTGTGGAAGCATTGGCAACGAACCTGTTGCAAGAATAACGGCGTTTGGCCTCTCGCGCTCGACCATTGCTGCCGTTACCTCTGTATCGAGTTGTACCTCTACGCCAGCCTCGCCGATCTCGCGCTGCAGGTTGCGCGAGGCGTCGCCAAACTCGACACGGCTGGGAACACGTACCAATAGATTGATCTGTCCGCCCAGTTCGTGCGATTTCTCATAGAGCTTCACACGAAAACCGCGCTGTGCCGCGACCTTTGCCGCCTGCATGCCTGCTGGTCCACCACCAACGATCATGACCGTCGGCTTTTTGCTGTTCTGCATCGCATTTCTTGTCGAGACAGGAATGGTTGGAAAGAGTTGCTCATTGCCTGTTGCAGGGGTTTGGATACAGCCGAGGCTCAAGTTCAAGCCCATACGACCAATACAATATTGATTGCAGGAGATGCAGAGACGAATGGCCTCGCTACGCCCTTCATGTGCTTTTCCTGTAAACGTTGGATCGCAGATTTGCGCCCGTACCACGTCAACCATATCAGCCAACCCTTCGCGCAGGATACGTTCGGCCTGTACCGGGTCTTTGATACGCCCTGTACAAAAGACAGGGAGTTTGACCGACTCGCGAATGCCTGCCGAGACGAAAAGCTGATATCCCGGTGGCGTATGCATCGACCCCTCGACCATGTAGAGGTTGTGAAACTCGCCGATGCTGGTGTTGATGAAGTCTAGCTGCCCCGTTGCCTCAAGACGTTTGGCAATCTCTTTTACATCATCCAGCGTTAGCCCTGCCGGAATGAGTTCGTCGCCACATAGTCGAATGCCCATTGTGAAATCGCGCCCAACCTCGGCACGAACGGCTTGAATAACCTCCAACGTGAAGCGCATACGGTTTTCTAACGAGCCACCATAGTTGTCGCTGCGTCGATTATAGTAAGGCGAGAAAAACTGGCGCATGAGCGAACTATGCGACGATTGTAGCTCGGCACCATCGAAGCCACCTTCGCGTACATGTCGCGCCACAAGTGCATAGCCGCGTACAATCTCGGCAATCTCTTCTTGCTCAAGCTCTTTGCACACCTCGCGATGAATTGGATCGGGCAACGACGAAGGGCCAAGCACAGGGCGGCGAGAATAGATGCTACTGCACTGCATGCCATTGTGATTGATCTGCGCGAACATACGCGTCCCATGTTCGTGAACGGCGCGTGTCATACGGCGATAGTTGGGAATAACACGCGGATCGAAGCCGTGAATGAGCTTCTGGTACGCCCAGTCGCTAGGGTGTACCGACTGTTCTTCTGTGATGATGAGGCCGCAGTCACCCTTCGCGCGTTCAGCGTAGTAGGTGATCAGGCGTGGCCCAGGGAGATTTTCTTCCGCAAGATTGGTGAGGTGCGCGGCAAACACAACACGATTAGGAATAATCGTCTGCCCAATGCGAATTGGCGTAAATAAATATTGATATTGGCCTGCCATGAAAATCCTCCTGGTATAACTTGCGATGGACGTTTGAGCATCCAATGAATGTGATGAATACCCAACGGGCGACCACAAGGGATCGCCCCTACTATACGCACTACCTGATCGGATTAAACGAAATATGGTAGGGGCGATCCCTTGTGGTCGCTCGTCCCAATTTCACAAACCTATTCACACTTGTTCCCCAATCCGTCGCCCTTCCATGATGGCATGTTCGATGCGGCGAGGTGCGACACAATCGCCGATACGGAAGAGACGTGGCACCTTGCCTTTCAGGGTAGTGTATAACCCCTGTGCTGGACGCTCATACGTTCCTAGCACTACAGCGTCGGTCGCGATGGCGCGTTCCCCCTCGGCAAAGCGGTCGGCAACGATAACCTGCTGCGGCTCTATGCGTACAACTGTTGTGTGTGGTATGTGGGTAACGTCATGTGCTACTGTACGCTGCATCCATGTCACGATATCGTTGGTTGCGACGAGATCACGACCCACGTACCAATCTTCTGTCACCACGTCCACATGCTTGCCCGCCATCGCCAGCATCTCAACAACGGAGGGAACGCCGTGTGAAGATGTCTCGTCAATCACCACCACGCGCTGTCCCTCTACGGCCTCACCTGCTAAAATGTGGCGTACATCTGTCACATGGGGCAGATCATGCCCTGAAATAGGTAGTAGACCTGTGCCTGTATGCGCTCCCGTTGCGATAACGATGGCGGAAAAGTGTTGCTCCATTAGCATTGACGCAGTGACCTCGACACCTGTATGTATCTCAACTCCCAACCGCTCGATCTCTGCCTGTAAATATTCGGTGATATGTTGCAGTTCCTCGCGTCCAGGTCCCTTTGCTGCAAGTGCTACTGTGCCACCGAGTGTCGGATGTTGCTCATAAAGAACAACTGAACGACCGCGTAAGGCAGCGGTACGTGCCGCCTCTAACCCTGCTGGTCCACCGCCGACGATACATACTGTTGGCTTTGTTGACTTAGATAACATTGGTGCTGATATCCGTTGAGGAGAAATAACATTGGGATTGACATTGCAACCGAGCGTAACATTCATTACACTACGTACCTGACAGCCTTGATTACAGGCAATGCATGGACGCACTCTTTCGGCCTGTCCTGCTTGCGAGAGACGCGGCAGGTCGGGGTCCGCAATCAGGGCGCGAATCATCTCGACACCATCTGCCTGCCCTTCCGCGAGAATGTGTTCGGCCTGTGCCACACTCATGATACGCCCAGCCGTGAAAATAGGGATGTTGACCACTGCTTTCATCGCCGCCGTCAGATGTACGGCATAGCCAAGGGGAATGTGCATAGTGGCATTGAAGGGAAACATGTACGAACTGAGAATGCTACCCATTGTAACCGTCATATAGTCGATGCGATGCGTGGTGGTCAGCACTTTGGCTATCTCTATCGCTTGCTCTGGTGTCAAACCTGCCCACGGTGCTAGCTCATCGCCACAGAAGCGCAAGCCTAAAACATGGTTGTGTCCGAGAGCGGTTGTGACGGCTTCAATCGTCTCTTGCAGAAAGCGCATGCGATTTTCGAGCGAACCGCCATACTTATCGCTGCGCTGATTTGTGAGTGGTGAAAGAAATTGCCGTAATAGAGAAGTATCGCTTACCTGCAACTCGACGCCATCGGCTCCCCCCTGCACTGTAGAGCGTGCAACCTGTGCGAAGCCAGCGATCACCGCGTCGATGTCGGCTCGCTCCATTGCTTTTGGGACTTCGCGTGAGGAAACGTTGGGAACGGGCGATGGTGCCCATAGTTCGCGCTGTGTATGATCGCTCGTCGATTGTTGCCCATTGTGGTTAAGCTGAACAAGCGCGAGCGAATCGTGAGCATGAACACGCTCTACAACTGCTGCAATGGCCTGTGCGGTTCCCGGAAGATAGCCAAACAGAGCGCGTTCGTATGGAATGTCGGAGGGGTGTACAATATGCTCTTCGAGAACGATAACGCCCGCACCACCTGCGGCACGAGCGGCATAATAGTCTGCGTGCTGCTGACTGAGAAGATTGTGATGTGAGAAGTTCGTCGTGTGGCTCCCCAAAATGATGCGGTTACGAGCCTTGCGTGGACCTAATGGAAGTGGTTGAAAGAGCGTACTTTGCTGCATAGATGGCGTCTCTCCATAAAAACAGTCTGCGGTGATCTGTTGTGTAATGTTGATTATAGACTATTGGGAGGTGGATGTGCTAGCGGCTTGTGTATGCTGTAATTGTTGCTATGAGAATTAAGTGGTAAACTCAAGTATCTGTTGTCAAACTTGACTGAAACCAATGCACAACTAGAGGGTTATGTGCCCTCTGATTGTGCCAAGCACTTCAATAAGCCAGACTTCACTACATCCCTTAATGTACGCACTACAAACGAGAACTGGTGCGCTCTTGTGGCAATCTAAGCTCTCGGTATCCACTACGTTTCCCCTTACCGTCAGTGATGGGTGTATCTATATAAGTACACAAAATGCATGTATGGCTTTTGAGAGCAAAGATGGCTCTCTCCTCTGGCAATCAAAAGTGGAAGGGACTTGTCGCTCGGAGCCTATTGTAGTGAATGGGAAAGTTATTATTAGTCTCTCAGTATTTAAATTTGCTCGTTCCTCGACCTCCTCCAAAAAGGTCAGGCAGTGGCAAGATACCTTTCTTTGTGCGTTACAAGCAAGCGATGGTTCACCGTGTTGGCAACAACCTTTAAGAACCGATAGAGGAGAAAGTGACTCTGTGACCTCTAATTCTCCTGATAAAAGTGCTAATGAACCTGGATCTCCGCTAGGCGGAGATCCAACCGTTCCATATGTTATGGGTAATGTTATTTATGTTGGTGTAGGTGGTACCCTTCGTGCTTTTCAATTGGATACAGGTACCCATCTTTGGGATTATCATACAGAGGGTACCTTTCTATCATCGCCAAGGGCAAATGACGACGTAGTGTATGTAGGTTCTGATGATGGTTATGTATATGCTTTGCAAACTAATAATGGTACTTCTCTCTGGCGAACATACTTAGGGTAAACACGTGCGGTGTAGAAAATTCCTCATACGAGGAATTTTCTACACCACACTTAAAATCTTACGCCCAGCGAATCAGCCCCATCTCGTACTTTTCCGTCAATCCGCTATGCGTCGGCACAACGCGGACGTTGTAGGCGATGCTGCCGCTTGCGTCGGGTTTGAGCTTCGCATCGTAGCGATAGGAGCCATCTAGCTCTTTCTTGCTGTAGCTCATAGGAATGCTGTGCTGTGCTATGACATTCTCGTCGTTGGCCTCACCGTAGACGAGTTCGACACTCAGGTCTTCCGGCGTCAGACCATCGGCACGCACCCACGCCTTTACGTTGATGCCTTCGCCGAGACTGAGTTGGCCGTCACGCTGTCCGTCAACGTAGAGTTCCAGTTTGCCCCAGTTATTGCGAACACGCTCCTTCCAAGCTGCAAGTGTTCGTGCTTGCTCATAATGGTTGCGCTTGATCTGCTCGCTCTGGCGAATGTCAGGAACATAGTATTTCTCGGTGTATTCCTTGACCATGCGGCGCATGCTAAATTGAGGCGCACACGTCCGAATAGCTTCTTTCATATAGCCGATCCAGGTGTGCGGCACTCCGTTTGCGTCGCGGTCAAAGAATGTTGGTACAATCTCCTCTTCGAGCAGGCGGTAGAGCGAGATGCTATCGGCTTCTGCCTGTACATCCTGATCGTGGTATTCGCGCTCCTCGCCAATGGCCCAACCGTTCTTGCCATTGTAGCCCTCATCCCACCAGCCATCGAGAATACTACAGTTGGGCAGTCCATTGAGGGCTGCCTTCTGTCCACTGGTGCCGCTTGCCTCATATGGGCGAATAGGAGTGTTCAACCATACATCCGTACCGGAGACGAGGTAGCGTGCCATGTCGATGTCGTAGTTTTCCAGGAAGACAATCTTGCCCTTGAAATCGCTGGTGCGCGAAAGCTTATACACCTGCTCAATTAGAACCTTGCCTGGATTGTCGGCAGGGTGTGCTTTGCCCGCGAAGATAATCTGCACGGGTCGCTCTGGATTGTTCAGGATGCGTTTGAGACGCTCGATATCGCGGAAGAGCAGTGTCGCACGCTTATACGTAGCGAAACGGCGCGCGAAGCCGAGGGTAAGCGCGTTCGGGTCAAGCATGCGGTCGATCTCAGCGATTTGTAATGCTCCCTCGCCGAGTCGTAGGTATTGCTGTCTCAAGCGGTTACGGGCATAGGTGATGAGGTCCTCTTTGCGTACCGAGTGCGTCTTCCACAGTTCGGCATCGGGGATATTATTGATATGGCTGTCCCAGAACTGCTGGTCATCGACGTAGCGGCCCCAATCGTTATCGAGGTAGCGTTGGAACAGTTCATTCATCTCCGGCGCGATCCACGAGAAGGTGTGGATACCGTTGGTGATGGAGCCTATCGGCACCTCGTCAACCTCGGCACCGGGCCAGAGGAATTGCCACATTTTGCGCGACACGTTACCGTGCAGTGCGCTTACGCCATTGTGCTGCCCCGTGAGCTTGAGTGCCAGCACTGTCATGCCATAAGTATGTTCCTCGCGTGCGACCTCCATGAATTGGTCACGGTTCAGACCAAGTTGTCCCCAGTAGCTACCGAAGTACTTGTCGATCAGGTCGTAGCTGAATGTATCGTTGCCTGCTGGTACGGGAGTATGCGTGGTGAAGAGCGAATTTGCCGCCACCGCCTCGACTGCTTCATTGAAGCTCATGCCAGATGCAACCAACTCGCGACAACGTTCCAGGCTCAAGAAGGCCGCATGCCCCTCGTTGAGATGCCATGCCGATGGCGAGATACCAAGTGCGCGAAGAGTACGAACGCCACCGATACCCAGCACGATCTCTTGCGAGATACGCATCTCATGATCGCCCGAATAGAGGCGTGCCGAAAGCTCGCGGTCATGCGGCGCATTTGGTGCCACATCAGTATCCATCAGGTAGAGAGAGATGCGCCCAACTTGCAACTTCCAGACCTTTGCATAGATGCGGCGTCCGGGTAGGTCAACGTTAATCATCACCTCGTTACCATCGGGTCCAGTAGCGGGCGTAGCAGGTGCTTCAGAGAAATGGAGCTTTTCGTAGATTGCCTCCTGCACTCCGTCGCGATTGATACGCTGTTGGAAGTAGCCCTGTGGATACAAGAAGCCAATACCGACAAAGGGCAAGCCAAGATCACTTGCCTCTTTACAGTGATCGCCGGAAAGAATGCCAAGACCACCTGAGTAAATTGGCAGTGATTCGTTTAACCCGAACTCTGCCGAGAAATACGCAATCACCTTATCAGTCAGTTCAGGGTAGGTGCTAGAGAACCAGGTATCGTTGGCGTGTGGATGCATGTAATAGTCGAAGTCACTAAGCACATTATCGAATTGCTGCAAATACTCAGGATTGTTGGCAGCCTTTTCGAGTGCCTGTGGGTCCACTTCGCTCAGAAAGCGCACTGGATTATGCCCCATCTGTTCCCACAGCACGGGATCAAGGTTTTTATAGAGTATACGTGCTTCGGGACGCCAGCTCCACCACAGATTATACGCCAGCTCATACAAACGATTGATGCGTGGGGGCATCACCGGAAAAACAGTCATGCGACCATAAACTTTCACAGGGATAGATTTCCTTTCTTCTCAAGAAGCAAAAAAAGTGCTATTTTATCTCTTTATATCAGTATATAGCGTATGCGAAAACGAGGTCAACAAAATTTGCTATAAAGCGAGCTATACGTTATAGTTACAGAAAATAGAACGGGATATGAAGGAACTATGGAGAAAATATGGCAAAGAAGCGAAGCCGATTTCGATCAAAATCTGTAAGTGGAATCGTGGGTGCTATTCTGCTTGGTCTTGGTTGTCTCTGGCTGGGATGGTTGTTGCTTGGACAACACAATAGCTCACCCGGCTCCTTTATCTGGCCTTCCTCGTCTGGTGCGAACACCAATCCGTCCTCAAACGCTCCGCTACCACAACTTAGTGCTGAAGGTATCACGCTTGGTCACGCAGGTCAAAATCCAACGTTGAGTCAACAGCAAGCAGTGCTGCTAGCAAATCAGTTAGAGCCAGATGCCGCGAACAACGCGAAGAACATCAATGCACGTTACGTTTTGCTCACGCATGCCTCTTTGAACAATATACCCGTCTGGATGGTTTCATATCAGCGTATTCCAATCGAGCCGAACAATGCCTCCGTCGATCCTGTACCCTCCACACGCTCATATCACGATCTTTATGTCTTTGTTGATGCAAATACAGGCAAAGAAGTGCTTTCTGTCTGGGTATGAAACAGAGAAGCATAAGGTAATAGCATCAGACATATGGGCGACCACAAAGGATCGCCCGTTGAGATTCTCGACTTGGCTATTTTTACACTATTGGAATTGGTACTAATGGGCTATGGCAATCGCTTAATTGTCATGCATTTTAATCCAGCCATGTCGTAATGCGTGAACAACGGCGGCGGTACGATCATTCACCGAGAGTTTTTTCAGGATTGACGTGATATGATTTTTTACTGTTTGGTCGCTGATCTTGAGCGACTTCGCGATTTCTTTATTGCTATTGCCACGTGCGATGTAGTCGAGTATCTCGACTTCGCGTGACGACAGGGGCGAGTACAGGTCCTTCGCCTCTTCATCCTCATCCTCTACCGTCAATTCGCGGAATGATTTAAGAACACGGCTCGCGAGTTGTGGTTTGGAAAGCACATCGTCCTGAATGAGATACTCGCCGTTGCTGACTTTACGCACGGCGTCTACCAGATCTTCAGGTGTAATGTTGCGTGTGTAGTACGCGGCGGCACCGGCCTTGATTGATTGGAATAGACGCTCTTCATCCTCAGATGGAGTGAGCATAATAATTGCCATGCGTGGCACGAGATGGCGTGCCTGACGAGCGATCTCAAGTGGGTCAGAGGCAATAAGATTGGTGTCGATTAAGGCCACATCAGGGTTATGGGTACGAGCCAGTTCAAGCACATCAAACGTATCGGTAGACTCTCCAACAATCTGGCAATCGCCAGAATTCTCTAGCGTTGCGCGAATGCCCGCGCGAAAGAGCGGTTGCTCATCAATAACGATGACACGTATCGTTTCCATGTAAATCCTTCATAGGGCAGGGGTGCGGAAAGTGTTCGCCGAGATACCTGCTCTGTATTTAATATACTGACACATTCAAGAACATGAGTATAGACAGCCAGGGGATGTTCTAGTCCTTGTGTTTGTCTATTATACATGTTTTATGAGTAGTCAACAATTGTATGATGAAGAAAAGTGATGCGCTGTGGGCATTTTCCTCACGAGGAAAATGCCCACAGCGCATCACTTTTCTTCAAGAGATATTAGATACGTTCCAATCGTTGTAGCGTTGAGTTGATACCCACTCGTAGTGAGTCGATTACACCAATGCCATTTACTGCGACACCATCGAAACTAGGAACACGGTGCGGATTAAGATACTTCTCTAAGACTGAGGTCGGCAAGACATCGGGCAAGTCGCGCTTGTTCCATTGCATCACCAGTGGAAAATCTGCGATATCCTTGTTCATGCGGCGCAATTGCTCTTGCAACTCGTTCCAACACTCGATATTCTCTTGTAGTTTGCTGGCCTGAGAGTCAGCTACAAAGATTACACAGTCGGCACCCTTGAGTACAGAAATACGTGTCTGCTGATACAGAATCTGACCGGGGACAGTGTAGAGTTGGAAACGGATTTGAAAGCCGTGAACTTTGCCCAGTTCGAGTGGAAGGAGGTCAAAGTACAAGGTACGCTCGGTCTCTGTGTCGATAGAGACCATATCGCCGACATCTTGTGGATTGACCGTCTGATGTATATAGTGCAGGTTAGTGGTTTTGCCACACAAGCCAATGCCATAATAGACAATTTTACAATTGATTTCACGTTTCGCCATGTTTATCAGGGACATTCTGTTTTCTCTCCTGCCCGCTCAAATGCAACGTTTATACAACACAGGTACGTGCCACTGCCAGCATTCCTGGTGGATGGTCCGGTAGCGAGGTGACTAATTGTTCCTTTGTTAGGGCAAGTATACCCCATCTTGTCAATAATGCCAATTACGTAGGATCGTGGTAGGGCTTTTTGAATGTTGATCCAAATTAGCCCCTTGTGGGTGTCTTAGCCTCACTCTACCATTGTTTTTACTTCCTTACTCTAAATTAACCGTAGAGCTAGTGGAATTCGGGCATAAGCGAACTTTTTCTGGTGTTGCCCATTGACGAATGTGCCAAAAACCGCTAGACTTATGGCAGGATACACGTACCCTAACCATTTTTTTGCGCGAGGTGAGGTAGGTATGACGACGACAACAACACATACACCTGTAGATACCGATTTTGAACTAGTTATTGGACTTGAGGTCCATTCTCAACTTTTGACCAAAAGCAAGATGTTCTGTTCGTGCAGCACAGGCTATGCGAACGAGGCACCCAATACTCATGTATGTCCGGTCTGTATGGGCATGCCCGGCGTGATGCCTGTCATTAACGAAGAGGCTGTGCGCTACACGATTATGACGGCACTGGCCCTCAATTGCACCATTCCCCCCTATTCTAAGTTTGACCGCAAAAACTATCCTTATCCCGACCTGATGAAGGGCTACCAAATCTCGCAGTACGATGTTCCACTCAGTCAGCATGGCTATCTTTCCGTCGAAACACAGGGGCAGACACGGCGCATCGGTATCACACGCGTCCACTTGGAGGAAGATACTGCTCGTCTCAACCATCATAGCGGCTATAGTCTCATCGACGTGAACCGTGCAGGTACGCCGTTAATGGAGATTGTGAGCGAGCCTGATATGCGGAGCGCGGAAGAAGCGCGACTCTATATGCAAAAGTTGCGTGAGATTCTGGTCTATCTTGGCGTCTCTTCTGGGCGTTTGGAAGAGGGCAGTTTGCGTTGTGATGCTAACGTGTCGATTCGTCCGCGTGGTACACAAACACTTGGGGTGAAGACCGAGATCAAGAACATGAATAGTTTCCGTGCTGTAGAGCGTGCCATTGAGTACGAGTTTCAACGCCAGGTTGAGCTATTGCGTTCGGGCGGCACGATTGTACAAGAGACGCGTGGTTGGGTCGAAAACAGAGGCATCACCATCTCACAACGTAGCAAAGAGCAGGCGCACGACTATCGTTACTTTCCAGAGCCAGATTTGCCACCACTGCTGATTAGTAGTAGGCAGGTAGAAGAGATACGTGCATCCTTGCCTGAACTGCCCGATGCACGCCGTGTGCGGTACATGACGAAATTCGGTCTCTCTGAGCAAGATGCCAATGTGTTGACTGAAGACAAGTCGCTGGGTGATTATCTTGAACAGGTACTAGTGGTCTCACAGGTCAAGGACATCAAGACACGTGCCAAAGCAGCCAGCAACTGGCTCTTGAGCGATTTAGTACGCCTGCTCAAGGTAAACGCGCAGTCTATCCAGGATTGTCGCGTTTCACCAGAAGCATTGGCGAATCTGTTAGACCTGCTCGATAAAGAGCGCATAACAGGTAAGCAAGGGAAAGAAGTGTTGGATGAAGCCTTTACTACTGGCGAAATGCCTGAAGCTATCGTGACGCGCAAGGGCATCAAGCCGCCGATTAGCGATACTGGAACACTTGAACGTATCATCGAAGAGGTGGTTGCGAACAATGCGAAGGCGGCAGTGGACTATCGTGGTGGCAAAACCAATGCGCTGCAATCGCTGGTTGGTCAAGTCATGAAGCAGACACGCGGTCAGGCAAAGGCCGATATGGTACAAATGCTGCTCCGTAAAAAGCTCGATGAAACGCAATCGTAGGACGCATGTTATACTATAGGGAGGGACACAACGATTGTGTTCCTCTTTATCATTTTGTTAACAATAGAAGATGAAAGGCAGTTGCAGGCTATGCACAACGACGTGTCGTCTGCTGCTTTGAACCCCTACGCTATGGCGGTTCAGCAGTTTGAATTGGCGGCTGAGAAGCTCAATCTCTCCGAAGATATGCGCGAGATTCTTCGTCAGCCGAAGCGTGAACTCGCGGTCAATTTTCCAGTCCGTCTCGATAGCGGACGTATCAAAACTTTTACAGGCTACCGTGTCCAACACAACGTTAATAGAGGACCCGCAAAGGGTGGCATTCGATACAGCCCCGACGTAACTCTTGATGAAGTCAGAGCGTTAGCAATGTGGATGACTTGGAAATGTGCCGTTGTAGGTATTCCCTATGGTGGAGCAAAAGGTGGTGTCATCTGTAACCCCAAGAGCATGTCTCCCGCCGAACTTGAGCGCATGACACGCCGCTACGCAACCGAAATTTCTATGATCATTGGTCCGCACAGCGATATTCCAGCCCCCGATGTCAACACGAACTCTCAGGTTATGGCCTGGATGATGGATACCTACTCGATGCATGCGGGCTTTTCAGTTCCCGCCGTCGTCACTGGTAAACCTCTCTCGATTGGTGGTAGTGAAGGTCGTAACGATGCCACCGCGACCGGTGTACTCTTCGTGACGCGTCAGGCCGCTAAGCGTATTGGGATGCCGCTCAAAGGTGCGCGTGTCAGTATTCAGGGCTATGGTAATGCAGGGTCGATTGCCGCACGTCTTTTCCACAACGAAGGTTGTAAAATTGTTGCGGTCAGTGATACACAGGGCGGTATCTACAACGAATCCGGCCTTGATCCCTCCATAGTACTGCGTCACAAGCAGGAACGTGGCAGTGTCATGAACTTTTCACAGGCGCAGCAGATACGGGTACAGGATGTACTAGAGGTGCCCTGCGATATCCTTATTCCTGCTGCAACCGAAGGCGTAATCACTGTCGAGAATGCAGAACGTGTGCAGGCGCGTATTGTTGCTGAGGCTGCTAATGGTCCAACCACGCCTGCCGCCGACCGTATTCTTTTCGAGCGCAATTGTGTCGTTGTTCCTGATATTCTAGCGAATGCTGGTGGTGTTACTGTGAGTTACTTTGAGTGGGTACAGGACCTGCAAAGCTTCTTTTGGGGGGTTGAGGAGATTACGCAGAGGCTTGAAGTGATCATGAACCGCGCATTTGCCGCCGTTGCTGAACAAGCTGATCGACAGCATTGTGATATGCGATTAGCGGCAAACATGCTGGCAATATCGCGTGTGGCAGAGGCTACTCAGATTCGTGGCATCTATCCGTGACTTTTATCGGCAAACAAAAACAGGCAGAGTGATATGGCACTCTGCCTGTTTTTGCTTGATGCTATTTAAAAACTTCGGCGCGAATCGCGTTTGGGACGCTTTACTGGTGGCTGCTTTGTTGGGCGTTTGACACTTGGCTTTTTACGCCCACGACCGGCGACCCAGCCTTCCTCGTCCTCGTCTTCGTCCTCCTCCTCGTCCTCAAAAGGTTCTTCGTCCTCGTCTTCGTTCTCCGTGTCTTCGTCTGCTACGAAGTCCATATCGGGAATGTCGGCATCCGCGACGGTCTCATCTTGCGTAAGGTCTTCAACTTCATCTGTAGCAATGGGTGCCTCGTCTGGCTCAGATACCTCATCCGCTTCATCGGTGCTGACGTCAGGTTCGACAACTGATCGTGTGCTAATGGCGCGGCCATTTACACGCTCCTCGACCTCATCCAGTTCCTCGTCTGGTTCATTTTGAAGGTCTTGTAGTGTGACCACTTCTGATGAGTCATCAAAAAACTCTCCCTCGTCTTCGGGTTTAGGGCCACCTATCGTGCGACGACCTGCAGCAATATCAAGCCAGAACTGTGAATAGTAATGGGGACGTTCAGATTCTTTTTCGCTATCTTTTCTTGTCATACTTGTTCGGCAAATGATATTCTCCATATGTTCGATCATGGATTACATCATCTTCCCCATAGAATCAGGGATGCCATCCTACCTTCCTTTTTGTCTGTATGCACATAATGCTTGTTCCATGCCTCTATGTACTTTGTGACTCATGAGGAGTCAGCATCGTTGTTGAGACATAGACCAAAACATTTTATCCTGCACGTTATGATAGAAAGAAACATTGTACCTGTCAAGGGACTGTTTTTTCGTTTAACATGGCTTTACAGGCTGGTTGAAGGTATGTCAAGCCCCCAAGTGCATGAATTTTCTGGGCCTGGGTGTTTGCGAGGTTGTGCAAACACCTCTATAATACTAGGAAGCAGAATGATTACACCCTTTCTCTTGCTTTTTTACATCTTATAGGAGAAAGAGCAGTTAATTGGCGTCTACCGTGTCTCATGTTGCGATTATGCAAAGGGTGCTTGGGGACTCCAGAATTCAGTATGGGAGGAAACCTTTGACGAGGATTCTCGATAGCATTAATGGTCCAGAGCAGTTACGTAAACTGACGATTCCACAGATGGAACAGTTGGCAGTAGAGATTCGACGCGAGATCATCGAAAAAGTGTCGGTGAAGGGTGGACATATTGCCCCCAATCTTGGCGTAGTCGAGCTAACAATGGCTTTGCACTATGCTTTCAACACGCCCGAAGACCAGCTTGTGTGGGACATTGGTCATCAGGCATACGTGCATAAATTGCTTACAGGCAGACGCGAGCAGTTTAAGACCATCCGTCAATTTGGCGGTCTCTCCGGCTATCTCCGCCGTGAGGAGAGCGAATATGACGCATTCGGTGCAAGTCATGCCAGCACATCTATCTCCGCCGCGCTTGGTATTGCAGCGGCACGCGATCTGCAAGGTAAAAATTTCAAAGTTGTCGCTATTATTGGTGATGGTGCTTTGACGGGTGGCATGGCACTTGAGGCAATCAATAATGCTGGTAGCTTGAAGAAAAATCTTATCGTTATTATCAACGATAACGATAAATCCATTTCAGACAACGTAGGTGCCTTGCACTCTTACCTGTTGAAAGCACGTCAGGTGCAGACCTCACCTAGCTATCGTCGTTTGCGCGATATGGCAAAGGGGTCGATAGAGAAACTGCCCGTCGTCGGTGATCTGGCACGTGAGACTGCGGGCCGTGTCGAGACAGGCATGAGGCATGTTGTGCTACCTAGCAAAACGGGTGCCATTTTCGAGGAGCTTGGTTTCAAATTCTTTGGTCCCTTCGATGGACATGATATGGAACAGATGCTGGATGTCTTCGAGAACGTCAAGAAAATCGAAGGTCCAGTGATGGTGCAGGTTATCACGAAAAAGGGCAAAGGTTGGGATGTTGCTGAGGGTGACTCTACAAAGTGGCACGGACCCGGCGCGTTCGATTTTGAGACGGGCGAGATCAAGAAGAATCTCAACGACCCACCATCATATCAAGATGTGTTTGGTAATACGCTTGTCGCTATCGCTGAGAAGGACAAAAATATCGTCGGTATCACTGCTGCAATGGCTGAGGGAACCAGTCTGAAGAAACTGCGTCAGCGTTTTCCAGAACGCTACTTCGATGTTGGTATCGCCGAACAGCACGCTGTAACCTTTGCCGGTGGTATGGCGGTGGAGGGCATTACGCCTGTAGTCGCGATCTACTCGACCTTTATGCAGCGAGCCTATGACCAGATTATCCATGACATCTGTGTGCAAAATCTGCACGTCGTGTTCGCGATGGACCGTGCAGGCATTGTCGGCGAAGATGGCCCAACACAACATGGCGTCTTCGATATCGGGTTCATGCGTACCATTCCTAACATGAAGGTGATGGCACCGAAAGACGAGGAAGAGTTGCGCCACATGCTCTACACTGCTGTCTATATGGATGGTCCTGTGAGTCTGCGCTATCCTCGTGGTAAGGGCATAGGTACACCGCTTACGAACGAGCTACATAAGCTAGAAGTTGGTAAAGCCGAGCTACTTAGCCCTGCTATATTGGAAGAGGCGGACCGCACTGATTGTGCCATTCTTGCCTACGGTACAACCGTCTCTCAGGCTGAAATAGCCGCACAAGAATTGTCTGAAGAAGGGGTACGCGCTTCCGTCGTCAATGCACGTTGGGCGAAGCCGCTTGATGAAGAAATGATTCTGCGTCTCGCGAAGAACACAGGCCATGTAATCACTATCGAAGATCACCTTGCATCAGGAGGTTTTGGTAGTGCTGTGCTAGAACTCTTAGAGCGTCATGAGGTGCATGATGTCAACGTCAGAGTCATCGGCTTGCCCGACAAATTCGTCGAGCATGGTGCGGCAACGCTGCTCAAAGAACTCTACGGTCTCTCGTCCGCACACATTAAAGAGGTCGTGCATCAGATGCTCGGCTCCGAGGCACACACGCTCGCGTAAGGTTTTTTAACAAAAGGGCATCGTTATCATTCATAGTGATGCCCTTTTGTTGTTATGCGTCTTGTGAAGGTGACTGGTTGTTTTCTAATGGAGTGAAAGCACCTGATACGTCGGCTAGACTGTAGAAGCGTGGATCGTCGTAGTTGACGAAAAAGTTCACAGAACTTCCCACAGGAAACCTATTGGGATGAGATATTGGTGCTGTCAACGTATACGTCTTACCCGTCTGTGGATGTTGCCAGTTAGCGACAAGGCGATAGATTGTTCTAGATGTAGTCCGCTTTGGTGAGCCTATGGTAATCGAACGTGCCACACTTGTTTCGACACGAACAACAGTTGCAGTTGCTGATGTGCCAGTTTTAAGTAAGTCGCTCATTTTCTTAAAGCCGACAATCATGTGCCATATAAATACAATCACAAGGCCAATACTGAGGTTCAACAACAGTGAGAGCGTTATGAGAGATACTAATAAGCTTTTTCTCAAACGTGCAAGTGTGATCATAGTGTTTCTTCTTTCTACACAAAATGTATCTGTTCAAAATCATGAACGTGTAAAAACGTGTAGCATAAAACTGGGTGAGGATGCTTAGATGCCAATAGACGATTGTAGCTGAGTATGGCATACTTATATAACAAGTCTTTGTACAGGGTGAAAAATGACGAGAGAAGATGCGGAAAAATACCTACACCTACTAGAGCAAGAACTACAAAAGCAGGGCGTGACGGGCGAGATTCTGATGTATGATAATATTAAGGTATTGGTCGGCATTAAAAAGCCAGACATACGAAAAGATATTGGAGCATATCTCGCAGGTGATGAAACAGCTATCCATATACCCAAAGATATCAATGCATACTTTGGGGTACAAAGCGTTGTCTTGCGAGACGTAATTGTTCAAATTGCCAAGCGCGAGAGCATATCTGAGAACTGGCTTGATATTGCTGTAAAAGAATTTTTTGATTTAGATGCCGATATAGCAAATAAGGGATGGCTAGAGTACCCAAATCTACGCATTTATGTCGCGTCACTCTCTCACATGTTCGCTATGCAAGTTGCAACGGCTAGTAATACTCAAGATGTTGAAAGAATCAAGATATTAGCTGAGACGTTGCATCTCTCAACTATGCAACAAGCCTTACCCTATGTAAAAGGGTATATACCAAATAAACTATTCACACCAGAGATGAGATTGAGTATGAAACAAGCTTTGAAATTGGCAAGAACAGAACGTAAAGTACAAGTAAGATGAATAAAGACGATATTATAAGGTTATGGCTAGTCGTCATAAAGATCGTGAAGATATCAGAGCATTGGCCGCAAAGCTAAAAATTGTTACGAGAAAAGATGTTCTTGCTCTTATCACAAAATATGTTGCTAACGAAGATATAAGTACAGAAGTATTGGATGAAGTTGAGTACTTGTTTGAAGCGTGATTCAGGAGGAGTATAGGACGCTTGGCTTATAAGTGGCAGACAATGGCAGAGACTTTTGAGCAAATTTGCAATGGAGAGCGACTATGGCTTGCCCTCGGTAACTTTCTCAATGACTGGTGGTATTTCTCAATCGATCATCGACCTGAACTAGTAGAGACTCCTATTGCTCCATCTCCTACTCCCAAACTACAACACTGGGCCGCTTTTTGTGCCGCGATGGTGGAATGGCTGTGTGAACAAGACCACGTTCCTTGCCCTGCATGGACAAAAAAGGAGTGCTATATTCTACCGAAGCCTTGGTTTTACGATGTAGAATGGAGTAGATGAGCCAATCTATTAGCGACTACACCTGCAGCTTTCAAGAGGCGCAATATGTTTGTGGGAGATCGCATGTTTTTGGGCAAGAGAGACCTGAAAGCACTACCCAAACCCGAACATAAAAAGACTGCTCAAGAAATGGGCCTCGCGTAACTATTTGTATTAAGTTACTCCACAATTCTACCGTCGCGCATGGTGATGATCTTGTCGGCGCGGTTGCCGACTTCCAGCGCATGTGTGACGATGACGAAGGTTTGCCCATTTTCTTTGTTGAGTGTGGTTAGCAGGTCCATGATTTCTAGGGCGGTCTCGCTGTCGAGGTTGCCCGTTGGCTCGTCAGCCCAGACGATGGCTGGATTGTTGGTTAAGGCTCGTGCGATGGTGACGCGCTGTCTCTGGCCGCCGGAAAGCTCGGCTGGTCGGTGTGCGGCGCGTGCTGAAAGTCCGACCAGATTAAGCACCTCTAAGGCGCGTTTACGTGCTTTGCGGCTCGGCACCTTCGAGACCAGCATAGGCAGTTCGACGTTTTCGACGGCGGTAAGTACAGGCAACAGGTTGAAGTCCTGGAAGACAAAGCCCATGTGCCGCGCGCGATAGCCAGTTCGCTCGTTATCGCTCAAGTCACGTAGATTATCGCCGCGAATGAAAATGTCTCCTTCGTCGATGCTATCCAATCCTGATAGGCAGTTGAGCAGGGTTGTCTTGCCACAACCACTTTGTCCCATTATCGCGACCATTTCGCCGGGAGCAATATCCAGATTGATACCTGCAAGTGCCTCGACACGTAAATGTCCGTTACGATATACCTTCTTCACGTTCTTTGCTTGAATAATCATTTTTTGTGTGTGTATAGTCATATATGATGCTCTGTTATCCTGCAAGTTCTTTTAATAACGTTGCTTTACTGATTGTGATGTGTTTGCGCCCTAACTCAATGATGCCAGCATCTTTCAGGTCGCGTAACGCTACGCTGACCGTCTCTCGATACACGCCCAGATGTTCTGCTAACTCCTCATGGCTGAGGCCATCGACTATCTGTGTCCCATGTGCTAATTGTAGCAGAAGTGTAGCAAGACGCGCATTGACACTCTTAAATGTTGTGTTGACAAGCTGTATCTCAAGCTGTGCAGAATGTTGCCCTGCACTTTTGAGTAGGGCGGTGGTGATAGATGGTTTGTGTGTGGCAAGTTGCTCAATATCAGGTTTGCTGATGATGCCAACACGCGCCTCTTTGATAACTTCTGCAAAACTGCTATATGTATTGTTGCCAAGTAATGCGACTTCACCAAAGCATGTGTCTGGTTCAGGAGTTGCCGTGATGAGCTTACGACCGTCGGTTGAAAGATGATATAAGTGAATGACACCGGATACCAGCAAAAAGAGAGTTGTTCCCTTTTCTCCTGGTCGATAGAGAACGCGTCCAGGTGCATAGGTTGCAAATGTTGTGCTACGTTCTATGTCATGTAGTGTGGCGGCGTCAAGCTGGCGAAAAATAGTGTTTCGTGCCAGAAATGTAACCTTCTCTTCTGTCTTTATATCGGGTAGTCTGCCTGTCTGTCCTTGTTGTGGCTGCTGCATTTGTTTGTCGAACATGCTGACAATCCATAACGTTCTTGGATGAGACAATGATAGATGTTTATTGTATCATAGCAACCCGATGCTTACATCTAATATTGTTAGAAACCAACGGGTAATAAACGGGCGACCACAAGGGATCGCCCCTACTATAGACTACTGCACTGTTTGCATGTCTAATATAGTAGGGGCGATCCCTTGTGGTCGCCCGTTCATATGTTTATGTCTAGCTACTTATTTACCTGCGCTGGTGAGATAAATCGCTTCTGTGCGGTTACGTGCATGTAACTTCTCGAAGATGTTTTGTACATGCTTATGCACAGTCGATTCGGCGATAGACAACTCACCTGCAATCTCGCGGTTCTTCTGTCCCTTACGCATCAGGTCGAGGATTTCCTGCTCGCGCTCCGTGAGTGGTCGCTTTACGGTTGCTTGCTCCAGGACTGTTTGCGACATAACTTTTGCTGTTGTTTGTGTGCGACGCATCGAAGGACGGCGAGGGACCCGATATGCGATGGCATTTGTATGTGGATGCGCTTTGTACTCTTCCTCACCTTGTTCATCGGATGCGAGAAGCTCGTTCCACACGTGCAACTCCTGGTCTTTGCCCATTGTACGCAGGTGTGCAACTACTTGTGTTGCGAACGAGCCAGGAAGACAAAGCTCGTTACGTGCTGCACAACGAATGGCTTGCACAAGTGCATCCGGCTCGATGTCTTTGGTGAGATAACCCGTTGCGCCTCGTTGCAATGCCTGGAAAAGATGACGCTCTTGACGTGACGCTGTAAAGATGACAACGTGGGATTGTGGAGAGCTTGCTAGAACACGCTCCGTCCCCTCGAAACCATCGCAATCAGGCATGTCAAGGTCCATTAAAATGACCTCTGGCTTGACTCTTGCCGCCTGTTCCTCTGCCTCTAAGCCGTTGCGAGCTTCGGCAACCACCTCTAAATCGGGTTCTTTCTCGAGGACATCGCGCACCACGCGGCGCATCAGTGTATGGTCATCGACAATCATAATACGTACCATAATATATCCCTTTCTACGTCTACTACCCCTAAAAACAAGATTGGTTAGTAATGAGTATGTGTATACTACAGATATACTCCTGTATGCAAGAAGCGAGCAGCGATATTTTCCTTCATTGTGTTGATTATAAGCATGTATTCTACTGGATGGACGAGGCTATACATCCGCTATTTTGCTACGTTCGTTGATAAGGTATGTCTTGCGTAGCACTCGGCGTTGAGGGAGCTTTTGTTGTAAACGGCTGAAAGGAACTTCTGGTACTATCGGTGCAAGTGGAGTAGGGCTGGGACTGGGGACGCATATTGGCAAGCATGCGTGTTGAAGGAGAAGGGCGTCATAGGCAATCAGGCGCACACGATAATGCCGGATTCTTCCTTGCATATTTCTCCTCTCCTTACTTCCACACCACCACTTTTTTTGACAAGGAGAGTATACTCGATTTTTGATGAGAGCGAAAGTAGGTGTATTATAACGATTTATTTTCTTGGAGAGTAAAATGACCACAAAGCAATCAACCACGTTAAATAACCCATTCTGGCCGCATAACTTCCCTGATCCGTTCGTACTCAAGGATCGCGGACGCTACTATGCGTATGCGACGGAGGAAGAGGGAAGTCCAGCGGAGGGTTCATCGGTGTTTCCCATTCTAACAAGTACGGATATGGTTTCCTGGCATCAGGTGGGCAAAGCTATGCCTGCTCTTGGTGTCCCATACTATTGGTATTGGGCACCGGAAGTGACTGTGTATAACGGACGCTACCTCCTCTACTATGCCGTTCACACAGAAGAGTTTGTCGCTAGCATTCGAGTTGCAGTAGCCGACCGACCAGAGGGACCGTTTATAGACAGTGGTCATGATCTCACTCGTTCTCACACCTCATGGGCGATAGACCCACATGTGTTTCGCGATCAGGATGGTCAATGGTATCTTTACATGACCATTGAGTATCTCGACCCCTCCGATGGCCTCGTTGGTAGCGGTAATGTCGTTGATCGTCTGATTGATCCCTTTACGCTGCAAGGGAAGTTTACTCGTGTTACCTCACCCAGCCAGCCGTGGCAACTCTTTGAAGCGCAGCGTCAGTCAAAGGGGGGCATCGATTGGTATACCGTTGAAGGGCCAACTGTTACAAAACATCGTGGACGCTACTATGAGATGTTTTCAGGCGGCTGCTACTACCGAGACAATTATGCGGTGAGTTATGCGACCTCAGATACTCCAATGGGTTCTGGCGGTATGCAGAATACCTCGTGGCACGATTGGCAAGGGACTGCGGAGCAAGCCGTTCTGATGCAGGGGAAGCGAGAACATTTTATTAGCCCCGGACACAATTCACTTGTACTCGGTCCAAATAACGCTGACCAGTATATTGCTTACCATGCCATACAGCAAGATATGAGCATCCGTGTTGCTTGCCTGGATCGCCTCTTCTGGCATGGCAACGACCTCTGGACGCCAGCACCAACTTATACACCTCAGTCAGTTCCTCCGATGCCGCGAGTACGTGAACTCTTTGAGCAACCCGAACTGAGTTCCTCGTGGCAACCGTTAGGGGGCAATTGGCATACCGCTCCTGCCGAGGTTGTGCAAGAGGACGATAAAAACGATGGTGCGGTACTGGTGCGTCGGGACACATTGAGTCTGGACTGGTTGCTTGAGGTAAACTTACGCTATATTGTGGGTAGTGGCTCCTATGGTATCTTGCTTCGTGATGGCTTCAACGAAATCTTACAGTTTACTGTTACCGCAGATGCACAAATACTCTGGGCCGACTTCACTAGCGGTAAAGTATTGCAAACATTATCTCTTCCACAAGACGTTGCTCTGCAAACGTGGCATCAACTCATGCTCACGCTTTCTGGTTCGGTACTCACAGTACGCTTCGATGAAGTACAGGTAGGAGAGTTTGTGGTAACGCATGTACCTCAATCCTTCGCCTTATATACTCATCAATGTAGTGCGGCCTTCAGTGGTATTAGTCTCACCGATCATTTTCGTGACGAGTTCTTGCATGACCACTACACTCCTGCACTGCTAGGCTGGAACAGTGATAGCCAGGACACACAAGAAACTACATCTTTAATGGATTGGTATGTACAAGAGGGAGCGTTGGTGCAAACAAGTACCGCTCATGATGAGCATGTTGTGCTAAAAGGATCATGGTATAGACAGTACGAGTTCGGTGCAACAATGCAATTACAACACGGCAATCAGTCGGCCTTTGGCCTTGTAGTAAGGGGGCAGGAGAAACTATTTATCTGCTTCGCTCAAAATCAATCGCGCTGGCAACTTGTCGCGGAGAACTCTGCTTCTGAAAGCAATGTTTTATGTAGCCTTCCCGATAGCTTCAATCCCGAACAATGGCATACATTACTCCTTTCACAAGGGGAAGATAGCTTAACGATAGCACTCGATGGACCAGAGGTTGCTGTGTTGCCTCTGATTGCTGAACCAGTGAAAGTAGGGCTTGTCACCAGAAATGCTGCCGTGGCATTTACCAGTGTATGGCAAACAGAACGTGAGCGAAAATAGAAAACGCTTTTATCGCACGTTCTACCGGATGGGGAAAGAGAGCGTGTGGCTTGATTGTTTTTCTATTCAGAAAATACATAGAAACTTGTTGCGTCTTTGCTTACTCGAGAAAAAGGTGCGATAGTCGGTCACGACAGGATCATGATCGAGCAAATGTTGGATAAGAGACTGGTCAAGGCAGGCAGAAGAGGGTATCATCATAGCCGAAAGCTCCTTTTGTTGAGTGAATGTGTTCAAACGTGATTCTGCAAAAGGAGTTTTGCCTTGTCAACTCGGCTTCCAAAGGTCCTCTCTCATCTGAGAATGGAAATCTGTGTGAGGAATGAATTAGTTTCGCTTGTATTTGTGTCAGAGCAAAACGAGAAATGATACAAATGAAGGTCGTTTTTCGAGGAATGAATTAGTTCCGACCCTCCCGTCAGGGATTGAAACTCTTCTAATTCTGTAACTATGCAATATTGCGAGTCTGTCTAAATGGTAGGGGATGCCCGTTCGGGATTGAAAAGGTAGAATGAACACTCAAGGCTTGATATGAGAGTCTTGGGTGTTTTGCTGTCAAATAGGAGATTGCTGTCAAATTAGCTGTACCAGAGAATGGGATGTGATAAGAGGTAGCGTAGGGGCTTGTCTAAATGTTTGTAATGGTATATACTTGCGACTTAGCGGAAGATATTTTCCGCAGCTATACGTTGCTATTCGCAACATTAAGTACACACGCTCTCTCGCATGCGCCAACCCTGGGGTCCTCGGTAATGTATCTATTGCCATCGGAAAACAGTGTAGCCCTGGCGGACCCTGACGCCTATTCTGAAGGGAGCGGAGGATTCAAGGGAGGATCCGTCTTTGGCAAACGTCATTTCAATGAAACAACTTTTGGAGGCTGGTGTTCACTTCGGCCACCAGACCCGTCGCTGGAACCCCAAAATGGCTCCATTCATCTTTATGGATCGCAATGGTATCCATATCATTGACCTTCAGCAGACGGTAACGCGCCTCAACGATGCATACAAATTCGTTGAGCAAATCGCTGCCGAGGGTGGCACTATTCTCTTCGTTGGCACCAAGAAACAGGCTCAAGAGGCCGTTGCGGAAGAGGCCAAGCGTTGTGGCATGTATTATGTCAATCAGCGTTGGCTTGGTGGCATGTTAACCAACTTCCAAACCATTCAATTGCGTATTCGCTATCTGCGTGAACTTGAGACTCGTCGTGATCGCGGCGACTTCGAGCGACTCCCTAAGAAGGAAGTGCAGCGTTTAACTGACGACATGAACCGCCTGGAACGTATTCTCGGTGGTATCAAGGATATGCGTCGTCTGCCAACTGCGCTGTTCATCATTGATACACGTAAAGAGCGCACCGCTGTCATGGAAGCTCGCCGTCTTGAAATTCCTATCGTCGCGCTGGCAGATACAAACAGCGACCCTGACGAGATGGATTATCCCATTCCCGCGAACGATGACGCAATTCGTGCAGTACGCCTGTTGTGCGCTAAGATTGCCGATGCCGCCGTTGAAGGACGCCGCGAACTTGAGGCACGCAACAAGGATAGCGAGGTAAGCGAGAAGGAAGGCGAGGAGCCAGTTTCAGTCGAGTTTACTACGCCTCCAGCATCCGAGGTACTAGAGGTAGCTCACGAAGTCGCACCGATAAACAATACGACAGAGGAAGTAGTTACTCCGGTTGTTATAACACCGGAAACAACTGTTGAGAGTAGCACACTAGCGGCTCCCGTGACAGAGACAGCACCTGCCCCAGTAGCAGAAGCAGAGACACTAGCGGCTCCCGTGACAGAGACAGCACCTGCCCCAGTAGCAGAAGCAGAGACACTAGCGGCTCCCGTGACAGAGACAGCACCTGCCCCAGTAGCAGAAGCAGAGACACTAGCGGAACCTGTGACAGAGACAGCACCTGCCCCAGTAGCAGAAGCAGAGACACTAGCGGCTCCCGTGACAGAGACAGCACCTGCCCCGGCAGCAGAAGCAGAGACACTGGCAGAACCTGTGGCAGAGACCACGCCTGCCGTAACAAGCGCACCGGAAGCTGCAACGGAACCAGAGCTGGTTGCAAAAGAGGCTCTTTAAGATACATCCTTTGTTTGGCGGGAGGTTACGGGGCGTATGCCTCGACCTCCCGCCTCTTACTGTAAACAATATCTAGCTATTCCTTACAGAACACCTGAGCGAAGCTAAAATGAAATTCGTGGGTGGTCCGAATAGGAAGCTAACACATATGTCAAGCACTCGGAGACCAAATGCAATGGACAGCAGTCGTTGTACTGTTTCTAGGTTCTGGGTATGATACAACAAGAATGAGGAGATATCACATCATGGAATACACTGCGGCAGATGTCAAGAGTTTGCGCGAAGAGACAGGCGCGACGTTTGCGGACTGCAAAACTGCTTTGACGCAATCGAACAATCGTGCCGAGGCGATCAAGTACCTCGAAGCACGCAGAGATAAAAAGGCTGAGAAGATGGTCACTGCTGGTCGCGAGACGAAAGAGGGCGGTGTGTTCTCTTATGTGCATCACAACCATAGCGTCGGTGTGCTGCTTGAGCTGAATTGTAGCACCGACTTTGTAGCTCGTAGCGAGGGTTTCCGCACGCTTGCTAATGAACTTGCTCTACAAATTGCTGGTGTTGCCCCCAAATATATCAACTACGAAGACTTGCCTACCGATATCGTGGAAGAGGCTCGCAAGAGAATCCTGGAAGACCCTGCGGCTGCGCGTGTACCAGAGGCGCGTCGTGAGGAGTTTCTCAGTGGCAAGCTCAAGAAGGAACTTGGCTCTGACGTGTTGATGATGCAGCCGTGGGTCAAGGACGATGCGGTCACAGTTGGCGATCTGGTGCGTAGGGCTATCGCTGAAACAGGCGAGAACATTGTGGTGCGCCGGTTTAGTCGCTTCAAATTGGGCGAGTAGTATGGCTTCGACGTATAAGCGTATTCTACTCAAGTTAAGCGGTGAGGCACTCGGTCCTCATGGCTACGGCATAGATGCAGATACTGTGCGGCATATTGCAGCCGAGGTCAAATGTGTCCATGACCTGGGTGTTGAGATTGCAATGGTCATTGGTGGTGGCAACATGTGGCGTGGAGCCGATGCTGCAGCCACTGGCATTGATCGCTCTACCGCTGATTATGTCGGGATGCTTGCTACTGTGATGAACTCACTGGTGATGCAGGATGCATTAGAGAAGCTAGGGATCGCGACGCGCGTACAGACCGCGATTGAGATGCCGCCCGTCGCGGAACCCTTTATTCGGCGCCGTGCGTTGCGTCACTTAGAAAAAGAGCGCATTGTCATTCTCGCGGCAGGTAGTGGCAACCCATTCTTTACGACTGATACGGCTGCTGCACTACGTTCCGTCGAACTGAACGCGCAGATACTGCTCAAAGCGACGAATGTCGATGGCATCTATGACGATGACCCTAAGCGCAACCCGAATGCCAAAAAGTTTGAAGAAATAAGCTACATGCAGGCTCTTAACATGGGGCTTCGTGTTATGGATAGTACCGCACTCTCCCTGTGCAAAGACAATCATATGCCGATTATCGTATTCAACTTGCATCAGGATGGCGCATTAGAGTCAATCATGCGCGGCGAAAAGTGTGGTACACTCGTGGCAGACGTGAAAGAAACCGTCTAGTGGTGTTACAGCAAAAAAACAAAGCACACCACCTGTGTTATCACGTCCCGTTTTTAGAGCATTACGTTAAGAGTCGTATGCTTATAGAAAAAGGGAGTTTTGAATTATGGCAACAGATGATTTATTTAGCGATGCAGAGCGACGTATGCAGAAAGCCATTGACGCCCTGAAACAGGACCTCACGGCTATCCGTACTGGTCGTGCCAGTGCCTCGTTAGTTGACCGCATACAGGTCGAGTATTATGGTACTCCGACCCCTGTCAATCAGGTTGCCTCGATATCCGTTCCCGATGCGCGTCAGGTGGTCATTCAACCCTGGGATCGCAAAATGCTGCCGGATATCGAGAAGGCAATCCAAAAATCCGACCTGGGCATCAACCCCAACAATGATGGACAGGTCATCCGTCTGAACATTCCACCGATGAGCGAGGAGCGCAGACGTGACATGGCGAAGGTGCTTCATAAGAAGCTGGACGAGCATAAGGTCGCGGTTCGCAATATTCGACGTGATGTTCAGGATAAATTACGTGATCGTGAAAAGAAGAAAGAAGTTTCTGAAGATGAGCTGAAACGTAGCTCTGATAAGCTGCAAAAGCTCACCGACCGCTTCATCGACGAGATGGATAAGGTCGGAAAAAGTAAGGAACAGGAGCTTATGGAGGTCTAACGCTTGACTAAGATAAACAATCTCTTTTCCTCGCGAAAGGAGAACGTTGCGTCGCAGTCACAACCTGTCGCAACAGAGCAAGCCATTCAGTCAGTGCGCCACCTTGCCATCATCATGGATGGCAATGGACGATGGGCGACAAAACGTCACTTGCCACGCCTTGCAGGACACAAGGCTGGTGTAACAGCGTTGCGTCGTGTCGTGGAGTGCGCTGCCGATGAGAATATTGAGATGCTTAGCGTGTATGCCTTTTCAACCGAGAACTGGGGGCGACCACGCGCTGAGGTAGATGGTCTCATGCGTCTCTTCTGGGAGACCATTCGCTCGGACCTGGAAAAGTTGCACCGCGATGGAGTAAGGCTGCGCCATCTTGGTCGTCTGTATGACCTATCCACAGATATTCAAAAGGCCGTGCGAGAGTCTGAGGAATTGACGCGCAACAACACCCGTATCGGCCTGAATGTCTGCTTCAACTATGGTGGTCGCGCGGAACTGGTGGATGCCGTGCGTCAAATCGTCGCTGATGGTAAGGAACCAGACAGCATCAACGAAGATATGATTGCATCCTATCTTTACACGCGTGACCTGCCCGACCCCGATATGGTCATTCGTACCGCTGGTGAGATGCGTGTCAGCAACTTCCTGTTGTGGCAATCGGCCTACAGCGAATACTACGCGACACCCACCCTCTGGCCCGACTTCGGGCGCGAGGACCTACGGCAGGCACTGGACATCCTGCAAAGCCGACAGCGCAAGTTCGGGCGTCTATCCTCAGAACCAACTAAATAAAATTGTCTTTATACAAGTAGGACGGTTATTTCAACCGTCCTACTTGTGCTTATATACCTTTCAGCATCATAACTCAGGGAACAATAGCATGGTTATAGATAACTACAAACAAATCGTAAGAGAAAATGTTGTCAATGAAAAAGGTTTTATAAAGGCAACGTTTAGTGGTCAACAAAGAGATCAACTTATTCCCTGGATAAAAGTTGTTGTGCGCCCTGTTGTCGTACAGGGAAGGAAACATCTGCAATTCTCGTATTTTGATGCACACAAAGATATTACCAAGAATTATAGAGACGATGATATCATAGAGAAGCTTGAGCAACTGCTAGAACTTACATTCAAGGACATTCATATCGAGACTACTCACAATAGTATTCATATAGTCATCGCTAAAAAAGGTAAGCCAATTGTTTATCGTAAGAAAACTTCCTCAACTGATACGAAGGAACCAATTCTCTCTCATGACCGCCAAAAAAAGGTACTTTTAGCTGGTAAAGATGCGGCACCATTTCTAAAAGAGCTTGGTATTATGGGCGAAGACAACAAAATCAAAGTGGACATGCAGAGCAAGTTCAGGCAAATCAATGAATTCTTAAAACTCGTGCAGCAAACGGGAGCATTGGAAAAACTCTCCGATACACCTGTTTCTGTCGTGGATTGTGGTTGTGGCAATGCCTATCTTACGTTTGCTTTTTACTATTATCTTCGTTTCGTACTAGACATTTCAACACATCTAACAGGTATTGATGATAGAAGTGAACCCTTGGCAAGGCATGCCGAGAAAACATCGAGGTTAGGTTGGCCTGATCTCACTTTTCAGACCAGCAAAATCATAAACTTTCAACCAGCTACTCCACCTGATATTGTACTCGCCCTTCACGCCTGCGATACTGCAACAGACGAAGCACTATGTCAGGGTATAAAGTGGCAGAGTAAATTGATCGTGAGTGTTCCATGTTGTCAGCATCATCTGCAAGAGCAGCTTGAACATCAGCTTACTCCCGACCTTTTCCAACCTGTCTTACGACATAGTATCTTAAAAGAGCGCATGGGCGATATTTTGACGGATACCTTCCGCGCCTTAGTGCTACGTATCATGGGCTATCAAACAGAGGTTATACAATTTGTTTCGAGTGAACACACAGCGAAAAACTTGATGATACGAGCCGTGAAATCCTATAAAGTTGGAGATCCCAAATTTGTGCAAGAGTACAAATATCTCAAAAACTTTTGGCATGTGACTCCATATCTTGAACAGTTGCTAGGAGATGATTTTACTGATCTTTTGTAATCAAATGAGGAATCTAATATGCAACAATCGCAATGGTCTCAACAGCAACTACAAACGAGTGCAGAGAATTTCCTCTGGGCCGTTGAGCAGATTCTACAGGAGCGACTCTATCTCGCGCCACGTCCAAATAGATGGCCTGTAGCACGTATTGTTTACCACATGATACGCTACGAACAACGTCTGGCTCTGCCTTCGATGCAACAATGGGTAGGCGGACTAACGCCCAGAGTTGGGTCGCAAGAGGAAGACAACGCCCAAAATGAACAAGATTGGGACGATGGCAAAGGCCATGACATACAAACATTGCTTACAGATTTTAAGGATATACGCTCTCAGCAACTTGCGCTAATCCCACAATTTACCGAGCAGAGTTGGGATGAGGAGCGCGAAGCAATCTGGGGTAATGTATCGCTGAAATGGGTTGTAATCAAGACGTATCAACACACACTTGAGCATACTGATGAGGTGTTGAGGGCGTATCTTTGGTGGAGATGATAAGATAGCATACTTGCTGTGCATATATTGATGGATTTACTCAAGAAATGACAGCCCTTTAATGTTTCTCAAGGTATGGGGGGTATGCCATTGTCCACCTAGTTGTTCGAGCAGGTTCATAGAAATAATTGCTTCGGATGTTTCAACACCGTATTGCCCTGCCGCAAAAGGATGAAGATCGATAGTATACACAAAGATTTCATCTCCTGTTTCACGCCAACGAAATGCAATCAGGGCAAATGTTCCCAGGCGAGCAATATCAACCAGTTGAAAACCTGTGTATGAGGGCTGATGCGGAGGTAGCAAATCCCTAATTTCTTGTAGTTCGGATGTTTTTGGATTGAGCGGAATCATTCCCCTTTGCTCAGGTGGAAGTTTTGCTAGTAGTTTTGCAATTTTCGCTTTTTTCGTCTCGTCCATAGGTGGGGGAGGAGTCCAGGCGTCTCCGCTAACTTGCGTCAAGGAAACGCGAAGAGCGGTTAGTAAGTCGGTATAAAACTGCTCAAAGTTTTCGGTTGACATTTGAACTCCTAACCAGAACTTCTCACGCAAAAAGCTTTTCGTCCTCGACGAAACTAACAGAGTAGTATTGGTTACTATCCAATTATACCACTCCAAGGCTGAGTAGCAATCAACGTGTGTGAAGAACTATAGAATTCAAAGGTTATAGGGGAAGAAAACTCACCGAGGAATAAAACTGTACCGTCCTGGACCTCGTCCTCTTCTACATTTCCCACACGAGGTATCATACGCACACTTGCAACATCCTGACTATCCTCAGCAAGGCGGCCAGCCAAAAAACGATACCTGGACACATCTCCTGCTGGCTTATCGTATATCGACGAGCTACCAATCTTCAGTATACGTTTTACCTCATTATTTTCCCCTATCACCTCTACCCACGTTCCTTTCGACTCCTTCTGTTCTATTGGCTTTCTTCCTCCTCCCCCTGATGCGAGAAGATAGGGTTGATGTTGGGACAGTCCCAACCCTTCTCTATCTATGAGGAAGCGATTTTCTGTCTTGCCATAAACTCCACTTTGCCGCGTAAATGAACCCTTTGCATTTTGTATAACATAACTTGTCTCGTACCATTTTTGATGAGTGGTGCTTGTATAAAGCACTACATAGGCATGGACATATTGATGATTTTTCTCTTTTAAGAAGGAAATACTTTCAGGGATAGCCAGCATCCCCATTTCTTCTCTCTTCGCTTGAGGATTGGAATTAGTGAGTGTATCAATCACTGCTTGCTTTGGATCTTTTGCACGAATTGACTTACATCCTTTCTCTAAAATGTCTACAGCAAAGAGAGGAAAGGTTGAGCCGTGTGATAAAATGAATGGATGAAAGCCTATTCCGAAGATTTGCGAAAACGTGTGGTAGATGCCGTCGAGCAGGGCTACCCACGAACAGAGATTATCCA
>JAABUX010000477.1_pt1 | contig 68532 bp, 70 predicted proteins | sample 5561851 | NCBI WGS metagenome assembly JAABUX01 (sample SAMN10711883, study PRJNA513361) | rock metagenome | isolation source: Antarctica rocks | place: Antarctica: Victoria Land, Richard Nunatak red sandstone | collected 2016-01-03
GCGAGCATTTCGCGGTTGAACCGGACGGCAGTTTCACGATCGACACCGCGACAATGGTGTTCGCCAAGCCGTAAAGACGAAAACGGCCCCGCACCGGTGCGGGGCCGTCGTTCAAACCGGTCGTTGTCGGCTACTTGATGATGATCTCGACCCGGCGGTTCTGCGGCTCGCGTACGCCGGCGGCGGTCGGCACCAGCGGGTGCGTGTCGCCGAACGCCTGAACGTCGATCGCGTTCTGCGGCACGCCGTCGCGCACTAACTCGGCGGCGACCGCGTCGGCGCGACGCAGTGACAGCTTCTGGTTGTAGGCCGGCGAGCCCGAGCGGTCGGCGTGACCGTCCACCTCGATCTTGGTGTACTGCACCCGGCTGCTATTCTGCGCCGCTTCGGAGACGATCTGCTTGGCACGCGAGGTCAGGTCGGCGCGGTCCCAATCGAAGAACACCAGGTAGGTGCGGGTCGGCGCGGGGGCCGCGACCGGCGCCGGAGCCGGCGGGGCCGGTGGCGGCGGCACGTCGAACGCATAGCGGAAGCCGACCACGACCGAGTGGTTGAGGTTGTCGGCGATCTTCAGGCTCGACGCCGACGACGTGGCACCGGGCGCGATCAGCTGCGATTTGAACTTGCGGTCCTGCGGAAGCACGTAGAACCGGTAGTCGGCGGTCAGCGACAGGCCGGGCACCAGGTCATACAGCGGCACGGCCACGCCGGCGATCGCCTGCACGGCGTAGGTGTCGTAGCCGGTATTTACGTTGACCGAGCTGTAGCCGGCGCCGGTGTTGAGCGGGATGTTGACGCCGCGCATCCGGCTCTGCGCGTAGCCGACACCGAGGCCGACGTAGGGGTTCACGATATCCAGACCGAGCGACGACAGGCCGATGTCGTTGAACGAGAAATCATAGAGCGCGTTAACCATCGCGCCGTATTTCTCCTCGTGTCCGCGCGGGCGGAGCGCCGCCGTGCCGGTGCTCACCGAGCGCAGGTCGTTGGCGCGATAGTTGCCCTCCAGCTCGACCCGGATACCGTTGCCAAACCCGTATCCGATGGTGGCGAGGCCACCGTAGCCGATGTCGAACTTGGGGTTGCTGCCACGTCCGAGCGTCTGGGGCGGGATGTTGCCGCGGGCGGTGAAGCTCTTCACCGTCTCGTTCTGCAAGATGTTCCCGAGGCCGCCGGCACCGATGTAGAGTCCGGTCACCGGCTGCGCGAGCGCGGCGGCCGGGAACGCCAGGATCGTCGCGGCGAGCAGGGTTTGCTTGATGGCCATGGTGGTCTCCTCGTTCAGTATCGGATGGTCGGCCACCTGGCCGGACGGCCATGTCGCAGACGTCATGTAGCGCATCCGGTCGCGGAAATGCTGCTTTGCTCATTTTCGTGAACACAACCACCCCGGTGATGTGGCATTGCAGCATCACCCCCCAATCGGCGGACCCGACGTGCGAAACGGCAGCCTTTCCTACCTGCTCGGTAACCGGTTCCGGCGTTTGGCGTGGACCGAGTGGGGGGACCCGGCCGCTCCGGTCGTGCTGTGCGTCCACGGGCTGACCCGCACCGGCCGCGATTTCGACGCGCTCGCCGAGGCGCTGGCGTATCGTGCCCGGGTCGTAGCACCCGACCTGCCGGGGCGCGGCGCGTCGGAGTGGCTGGAGGGGCCGGACGCCTACACGCTGGCAAGCTACGTGCAGGCGTTGTCGCACCTGTTGGCGGCGGTCGGCGCGTCGGAACGCCGACCGGTATGCTGGGTCGGCACCTCGCTCGGCGGCATCCTGGGCATGATCGTCGCCGCCAGCGGGCACCAGCCGATCTCGCGCATGGTGCTGAACGACGTCGGCCCGTTCATCCCGCAGGCGGCGCTGGCACGGATCGCAGACTACATGCGTGACGCGCCGACGGAGTTTTCGGACAACGCGACACTGGAGGCGCACCTGCGCAGGGTCCACGCGCCGTTCGGGCGGCTGACCGACGCGCAGTGGCGGCAGTTGGCGCGGACCGGCGGACGCGCGTTGCCGGACGGGCGGGTCGCGTTGCACTACGACCCGGCGATCACCGCCGCCGTGCTGGCGACCCTGCCGACCGACGTCGACCTTTGGCCGCTATGGGCGGCGGCGGCGGGAATGCCTCGGATGGTGGTGCGCGGGGCCGACAGCGACCTGCTCGAACCGGCGACGGTGGATCGCATGGTGGCTGACGGCGCCGAACTGGTGGTCGTGCCGGAAGCGGGGCACGCGCCCGCGCTGATGGACGCGACGACGATCGGCCGCATCCGTGACTTCCTGTTCGACCAATAAGCCCTTACGTGCAGCGACAATGGATGTCCTGCCGCCGCTGACCCTCTCCGAGCGCACTGCCGCCGCCGGACAAGCCGTGCTGGCCGGCCGCCGGCGTGGCGTCGGTGCCATCCTGCCGTTCATCGGGCCCGCCGTGGTGGCCTCGGTCGCCTATATGGACCCGGGCAACTTCGCGACCAACATCCAGGCGGGTGCCGGTTACGGCTACAAGCTGCTCTGGGTCGTCGTGGTCGCCAATCTGATGGCGATGCTGTTCCAGGGGTTGTCGGCCAAGCTCGGCATCGTCACCGGCCGGTCGCTCGCCGAACTCTGCCGCGAGCGGCTGCCGCGCCGGCTGGTGATCGCGATGTGGCTGGCGAGCGAGGTGGCCGCGATGGCGACCGACCTTGCCGAGTTCCTGGGCGGCGCGATCGGCCTGTCGCTGCTGCTCGGGCTGCCGTTGCTGGCCGGGCTCGCGATCACCGCCGTGCTGACCTACGGGCTGCTGATGCTGGGCGGCTCCGGATTCCGGCCGATCGAACTGGCGATCGGGGCGCTGGTGGGCGTGATCGGCGTCGCCTACCTGGCCGAGTTGTGGTTCGCGCCCCCCGACTGGGCCGCGTTCGCGCTGGGATCGGTGGTGCCCCGGCTGCAGGGGCCGGCCAGCGTCACGATCGCGGTGGGCGTGATCGGGGCGACCGTGATGCCGCACGCGATCTACCTGCACAGCGACCTCACCAAGCGCCGGGTGCCGACCGCGACCGACGCCGAGCGCCGAATGGTGCTGCGGTTCTCCTGGCGCGAGGTGGTGGTCGCACTCAGCCTGGCCGGGTTGGTCAACATGGCGATGGTGGCCAGCAGTGCGGCGGTGTTCCACGCCGGGCACGCGGACGTCGCCGAGATCGAGACCGCATACCGCACGCTGATCCCTGTGCTGGGCGGCGGTGCGGCTGCGGTGTTCATGATCGCGTTGCTGGCGTCGGGGTTGTCGTCGTCGGTGGTCGGCACGATCGCCGGGGCGGGGATCATGCGCGACTTCGTGCACCTGCGGCTGCCGATCTGGGCGCGGCGGCTGATCACCATGGTGCCGGCGTTCGTGGTGGTGGCGCTGGGCGTCAACGCGACCCGGGCGCTGGTGGTGAGCCAGGTGGTGCTGAGCCTCGTGCTGCCGCTGCCGATGATAGCGCTGCTGTGGTTCACCGGCCGGCGCGACGTGATGGGCCGGTTCCGCAACGGCCGCGCGATGCGGGCGGCGGCGATCCTGGCGACGGCGGTGGTGCTGACGCTGAATGCGTTGTTGCTGGCGCAGACGGCGGGGGTCGAGGTGCCGGGGCTGGGGTGACGAGTTCCGGCCGGCGGAGCCGATGGCGGGCTACTCGATCGCGGGAAAGTCAAACGGTTGTGCGATTGCGAGTAGCGTCGATCAGTCGTTGGGCGGATCGCCGCTGGCCAGCATGCCGGCGAAAACAGTGTATGGATCGCTGGTCGACCCGGCTTTTCGTAGCGTGTCGCGGTCGTTGACCCAACCGTAGACGATTATGCGTGCCGCGCTGTCCGCCCTGAAGAGCACACGGAAGCGGCTACCGCCAAATTTGGCGCGAAACCAATGACGGTTCGACTTTCCTAGCGTGTTGCCTTGACGGAACTCGGTGCCGAACGGGTTGCTCGGAACTCGCTCGAGCACGACGTCCTGGATCTGAAAATACAGTCGCGAACTTGCGTTTCCGCGCCAGTTCTGCGGGTCGACCGACTTGGCTTGCAAGACCGACGCACCCAGGCGGTCGAGTTGCGTCTCGGACAGCGGGTGGACGAGGAGCGCCCAGTTCCGGTCCAACGCTGCTACAGATCGACGTCGCCCTCAATGATTTCGTCCGGATCGACGTAGCCGATTTCGTCCGCCAGCGCCTTCATGTCGGCAATGAATTCAGCGGTCAGCGGCACGAGCGCCTTGGGTCGCGCGATGATGTCGGCCTCCAGCAACGCCAGGAACGGGGCGAGCGCCGGGTCTTCGTGGTCCTCCTCGGGCACGGCATGGACGGTGACGCCGGCGTCGGACATCTCGAAGGCGATCCGGCCGCCATAGCCGACCCCGAGGGCTTGCCGCACCGATTTGGGAACCGTGGTCTGGCCCTTGGCAGTGATGCGGCAGACTTCTCGTATCTTGCGCATCGGATATTCCTTTGCGATTGCCGCTCGATGTCACCCTGAATGAGTGTGCTTCGTATCGCTGCGTCGTTGTCCGTTAACCGCCGCGCAGCAGCCCCGCCGCCTCGACCGCGAAATAGGTCAGCACGCCCGCCGCCCCGGCGCGCTTGAACGCCAATAGCGCCTCGAACACACCGCGCTCGCGGTCGAGCCAGCCGCGCTCCATCGCCGCCACCATCATCGAGTACTCGCCGCTCACCTGATAGGCGAACGTCGGCACCGCAAACGCCTCGTGGACCCGGCGCAGCACGTCGAGGTAGGGCATCCCGGGCTTGACCATCACCATGTCCGCGCCCTCGGCGAGGTCCAGCGCCACCTCGCGCAGCGCCTCGTCGGTGTTGGCGGGGTCCATCTGGTAGGTGCGCTTGTCGCCTTTTAACGCGCCGCCGCTGCCGACCGCGTCGCGGAACGGGCCGTAGAACGCGCTGGCATACTTGGCCGCATAGCTCATCAGCCGCGTTCGTTGGAGCCCTTCGGTGTCCAGCGCCGCGCGGATCGCGCCGATGCGGCCGTCCATCATGTCGGACGGCGCCAGCACGTCGATCCCGGCCCGCGCCTGGTTCAGCGCCTGCGCCACCAGCAGCGCGACGCTAGAATCGTTGTCGATGTGCCCGCCCCGGAACACGCCGTCGTGGCCGTGGTCGGTATACGGATCGAGCGCCACGTCGCCGATCAACCCCAGGTCGGGATAGGCCGCCTTCAACGCGCGGGCGGCGCGGCAGATGATGTTGTCGGGGTTCGCACTCTCCGTGCCCTCGGCGTCCTTCAGCGCGGGCGGGGTCGCCGGGAACAACGCGACGGCCGGGATGCCGAGCCGGGCCGCCTCGGCGACGTGGCCCTCCAGCCGGTCGACTGTCACCCGGTCCACCCCCGGCATCGAGGCGACCGGCGCCACGGTGTCCACGCCGTCGATCACGAACACCGGCCAGATCAAGTCGTCGACCGACAGCGTGTGCTCGGCCACCAGGCGGCGGGTCCAGGCATCCTGGCGCAGCCGGCGCATCCGGGTGGCGGGAAAGGCGGCCGACATCATCGTTGCACTCCGCGATCTGGACAGGGCGGGTATAGTGACCGACATCCGAACGGCCAAAACCGAAAGCACACCGCCGATGAACGCGCCCTCCCCCGCTTTTAGCCACGACCGCTTCTTCTCCGCCGGCATCGCCGAGACCGACCCCGAACTGGCCGAGGCGATCGCGCACGAGCTTGGCCGCCAGCAGGACGGCATCGAGCTGATCGCCAGCGAGAACATCGTGTCGGCCGCCGTGCTGGAGGCCCAGGGCTCCGTGCTGACAAACAAGTACGCCGAGGGCTACCCGGGCCGGCGCTACTACGGCGGCTGCGGCTTCGTCGACGTGGCCGAGCGGCTGGCGATCGAGCGCGCCAAACAGCTGTTTTCGTGCGGGTTCGCCAACGTGCAGCCGCACAGCGGGGCGCAGGCGAACCAGGCGGTCTTTCTGGCGACGCTGAACGCCGGGGACACCATCCTGGGCATGAGCTTGGCCGCAGGCGGCCACCTGACCCACGGCGCGGCCCCGAACCTGTCCGGCAAGTGGTTCCGGGCGGTGCAGTATGGCGTGCGCCAGGAGGACGGGCTGCTCGACTACGAGGAGATGGAGCGGCTGGCGCGTGAGAACCGTCCGCGCATGATCATCGCCGGCGGGTCGGCGGTGCCGCGCATCATCGACTTCGCCCGGTTCCGCGCCATCGCCAACGAAGTCGGCGCGGTGTTCCTGGTCGACATGGCGCACTTCGCCGGGCTGGTGGCGGCCGGGGTCTACCCGAGCCCGCTGCCGCACGCCCATGTCGTGACCACAACCACGCACAAGACGCTGCGCGGCCCGCGCGGCGGCATGATCCTGACCAACGACGAGGCGATGGCCAAGAAGGTCAACAGCGCGGTGTTCCCCGGCCTGCAGGGCGGCCCGCTGATGCACGTCATCGCTGGCAAGGCGGTGGCGTTCGCCGAGGCGCTGCGACCCGAGTTCAAGGTCTACCAGCGCGCCGTCGTGGACAACGCCCGCATGCTGGCCGAGACGCTGATGCAGCAGGGGCTCGACATCGTCAGCGGCGGCACCGACACGCACCTGATGCTGGTCGACTTGCGGCCCAAGCGCGCCACCGGCAAGACGGCCGAGGCGAGCCTGGAACGGGCGCATATCACGGCCAACAAGAACGCGATCCCGTTCGACCCGGAGAAGCCGGCGATCACCTCGGGCATCCGCCTTGGCACGCCGGCCGCGACCACGCGCGGCTTTGGCGTGGCCGAGTTCCGCGAGGTGGGGTTGATGATTGGCGAGCTGGTGGACGGCCTGTCGCGCAGCAACGACGGCAGCAACACGGTCGCCGAGACGGCGGTCGGCGCGCGGGTGCTGGAGATGTGCCGGCGGTTTCCGATCTACGCCGGACGCTAGCCGCCCGCCGCGATGAAGTGCCCGTTCTGCGGCCATGACGACACGCAGGTGAAGGACAGCCGCCCGGCCGACGATGGGGGCGCGATCCGCCGCCGGCGTTCGTGCGGCAACTGCGGCCAGCGGTTCACCACGGTCGAGCGGGTGCAGCTGCGCGAGCTGGTGGTGGTCAAGAGCGACGGCCGCCGGGTGGCGTTCGACCGCGACAAGCTGGCCCGCTCGGTGCGGATCGCGCTCCGCAAACGCCCGGTCGACGAGGATCGGATCGAGCGCATCGTCAACGGGTTGGTGCGCAAGCTTGAGGCGTCGGGCGAGGTCGAGATTGGCAGCAAGCTGGTTGGCGAACTGGTGATGACGACGCTGAAGGAGGTCGACGAGGTGGCCTATGTCCGCTTCGCCTCGGTCTACCGCAATTTTACCGAGGCCAGCGATTTCGAGGCGTTCCTGGGCGAGCTGGGCGAGCCCGCCGCCGGTTGAGCGACCGTTCGCTCATAGACCGGGAACACATGCGAGCGGCGCTGTCGCTGGCGCGGCGCGGCCTGGGCAATACGTTTCCGAACCCATCGGTCGGCTGCGTCGTCGTGGCCTCGGACGGCCGGGTGGTCGGGCGCGGCGTCACCGCCCCGGGTGGCCGGCCGCATGCCGAGGCTGCGGCGCTGGCGATGGCCGGCGCGGGCGCGAAAGGTGCCACCGCCTATGTCACGCTGGAACCGTGCTGCCACACCGGACGCGGGCCGCCTTGCGCGCAGTCGCTGGCGAACGCCGGAGTGGCCCGGGTCGTCGTGGCGTTGGTCGATCCCGACCCCCGCGTCGCCGGCCAAGGCAATGCGGTGCTGACCGCCGGCGGCATCCGGGTCGATGTCGGGCTGTTGCGGCAGGAGGCGGTCGAGGTCGCGTGCGGGTTCCTGACTCAGCTCGAGCGGGGCCGGCCGATGGTGACGCTGAAACTGGCCTCGACGCTGGACGGCCGGATCGCGGCGCGCACCGGCGACAGCCGCTGGATCACCGGACCCGAGGCGCGGCGGGCCGGGCACATGCTGCGCGCGACGCAAGACGCGATCATGGTCGGCATCGGCACCGTGCTGACCGACGACCCCGAGCTGACCTGCCGCATCGCTGGCGCCAAGTCGGCCGCATCGATCCGGATCGTGATCGACAGCCGGCTTCGAACACCACCCGACGCAAAGCTGTTCGCGGGCGAGCCGCCATGGCTGCTGACCCGCTCCGACAACGACCGAACCATCGCGCAGGCGGTGGTCATCCGGGTGCCGCCCGATGGCACCGGCATCGACCTGGGTGCCGCGCTGCGGGAACTCGGCACGCGCGGCGTCACCCGCGTACTGGTCGAGGGTGGCGCGCAACTTGCGGCCAGCCTGTTACGGCACGATCTGGTTGACCGGATCGCCTGGTTCCACGCGCCCGGTGTGCTCGGCGGCGATGCGCTGGCGGCGGTCGCGGCGCTGGAACTCGACATGGTTGCTGCGATGCCCCGGTTCGCCTGCCTCGACACGCGCGCGATTGGGGCCGACACCCTGACCCTGCTCGCCCGCAAGGAGCTTTGAGACCCAAAAATGTTCACCGGCATCGTCACCGGCCTCGGCACCGTCCGCGCCATCGCCCCGCTCGGCGAGGGCAGCGACATGCGGCTGACCATCGGCACGCCAGCCGCCTGGGGCAACCTGCGGCGCATTCCGCAAGGGGCCTCGATCGCCTGCAACGGGTGCTGCCTGACGGCAGTCGAGCTGGGCGAGGATTGGTTCGCGGTCGACGCCTCGGCCGAGACGCTGAGCAAGACGACACTCGGCGGCTGGACCGTCGGCGCCAAGGTCAACCTCGAGCGGCCGCTCAAGGTCGGCGACGAGCTGGGCGGCCACATGGTCGCGGGCCATGTCGATGGCGTCGGCACCGTGCTGTCCACCACACCGGACCACGGCTCGACCCGCTGGCGGTTCGAGGTGCCCGGCGCGCTCGCGAGATACATCGCGCCGAAGGGGTCGGTGGCGATCGACGGCGTCAGTTTGACGGTCAACGAGGTCGACGGCGCCACGTTCGGCGTCAACCTGATCCCGCACACCCACGCGGTCACCCGGTTCGGGGCGATCCGCCCCGGCGACGCCGTCAACGTGGAAATCGACACCGTGGCGCGCTATGTCGCTCGCCTCACGGAGTTCCGCTGATGGACGAACTGCTGACCCGCAGCCTGGCCGACTACCTCAGCTCCGCCGAGGAGCTGATCGAGGAGGCGCGGCAGGGGCGCATGTTCATCCTGGTCGACGACGAGGACCGCGAGAACGAGGGCGACCTGGTGATTCCGGCGCAGTTTGCGACGCCGGACGCGATCAACTTCATGGCCAAGAACGCGCGCGGCCTGATCTGCCTGGCGCTCACACGGAACCGGGTGGAACACCTCGGCTTGCCGCTGATGAGCCGCTCCAACGGCAGCCGCCATCAGACCGCGTTCACCGTGTCGATCGAGGCGGCGGACGGGATCACCACCGGCATTTCGGCCCACGACCGCGCCCGTAGCGTCGCCGTCGCGATCAACCCCGCCTGTGGGGCGGCCGACATCGTGACGCCCGGCCACGTGTTCCCGCTGGTGGCGCGCGAGGGCGGCAGCCTGATCCGCGCCGGCCACACCGAGGCGGCGGTCGACATCGCGCGGCTGGCCGGCCTGAACCCGTCCGGCGTCATCTGCGAGGTGATGAGCGACGACGGCACGATGGCCCGCCTGCCGGAGCTGGTGGCGTTCGCGCAGCACCACAACCTGAAACTCGGCACCATCGCCGACCTGATCGGCCACCGCCGCCGCACCGAAAAGCTGGTGCGCCGGGTGCAGGAGGGGGCGATCATCCGCGCGGTCGGCGGCGACTGGCGGGCGATCGTCTACGCCAACACGGTCGAATACGCGGAGCACCTGGTACTGGTGCGCGGCGACGTCGCGGCGCCCGGCCCGGTGCCGGTGCGGATGCACACGGTCGACCTGCTGGTGGACATCGTGGCCGACGACGGTGCCGACGGCCTGCACGCGGCGATGGCGATGATCGCCGCCGAGGGCCGGGGCGTGGTCGTGCTGCTGCGCGAGACCCGCCCCACCAGCCTGTCGGACCGCGTGCAGCGGTTGGCCCAGACGGAGCGGGGTGCCGAACGTCCGCCGACCGAGCTGCGCGACTACGGCATCGGCGCGCAGATCCTGCTCGACCTCGGAGTGTCCGAGATGGTGCTGTTGTCCAACACCCAGCGCACCATCGTCGGCCTGGAGGGCTACGGCCTGAAGCTGGTCGAGCAGCGCCACATCGAAGAGCTCCCGTGAGCACGGTCGATGCGCCGCTGCCGGCGGCACCCCGGCTGGACGGTCCGCCGGCGCATGTGCTGGTCGTGCGGGCGCCCTATTACGTGTCGATCACCGACGGCCTGCGTGACGGTGCCGCGCGTATCCTGGCCGAGGCGGGGGCAACGTACGACGTGCTCGACGTCGCCGGCGCGCTCGAACTGTCGGCGGCGGTGCGGCTTTCGATCGGCGGCGCACGAAAATTCGACGCGTTCGTGGTGCTGGGCTGCGTGGTCAAGGGCGACACCGACCATTACCAATTCGTCTGCGAGCAGGCGATGGCCGGGCTGACGCAGGTCACGCTGGAACACGGGCTGTGCCTCGGCAACGGCCTGCTGACCATCAACGACATCTCCCAGGCGCACGCGCGGTCGGGAGTCGACGGCCACAACAAGGGTGCCGAGGCGGCGGCGGCGGCGTTGTTGCAGGTGCGCGCCCGACGATGGTTCGCATCGGCATGAGCGCGCCACCCAAGGCGCGGCCGCGCACCGCCGCCCGGGTTGCCGCCGTGCAGGCGCTGTTCCAGGCCGAGCAGGCACAGCTGTCGGCCGAGACGGTGATCGACGAGTTCGTCCGCCACCGGCTCGGCGAGTTGCCCGGCGGCGACGGGTTCGAGGACGGGCGCATTCCCGACGCCCACCCGCCGCTGTTCGCCCGCATCGTCCGCGCGGCCACCCAGAAACAGGACAGCATCGACGCGATGATCGCCGAGGCGCTGACCCCGGACTGGCCGCTGCAGCGGCTCGACCCGGTGCTGCGGGCGGTGATCCGGGCCGGTGCCGCCGAACTCGGCATGGCGGACGGGCCGCCGTCGCGGGTGGTGATCAACGAGTATTTGGACGTGAGCCACGGCTTCTTTCACGGCGACGAGCCGCGCATGGCCAACGGCGTCCTGGACCGGCTCGCGCGCCAGCTCCGGCCACAGGATTTCGCCGAAACTCCCGCATGAGCAACGGCTTGGCGGGCGAGTTTGCGATGATCGCGCGCCATTTTCGACCGCTTGCCGGATCGGGTGCGCTGGAGCTGGGCGACGACGCGGCGGTGTTCGACCCGCCGCCCGGGCTACGGATGGTCGCCGCCGCGGACGCGATCGTGGCCGGGGTACATTTCCTGCCCGACGATCCGCCGGACCTGGTCGGCCGAAAACTGCTGCGGGTGAACCTCTCCGACCTGGCCGCGATGGGGGCGACCCCTTACGGGTATCTGATGACGGTGTCGCTGCCGCGCGCGACGCCAGAAGCGTGGCTGGCGGGGTTTGCCGCCGGGCTCGCCGCCGATCAGGCTGAGTTCGGGCTGCACCTGCTGGGCGGCGACACGACGCGCACGCCGGGGCCGATCAGTCTGTCGCTCACGATCCTTGGCACGGTCGAGCCGGGGCGCGAGTTGCGGCGGGCCGGCGCGCTTGCCGGCGACGGCCTCTGGGTCAGCGGCACCATCGGCGACGGGGCGCTAGGCTTGCTGGCGGCACAGGGGCGCCTCGCCGATCCGGGTGGCGCACTGGCGGACCGATACCGCCTGCCGCGACCGCGGGTGGCGCTCGGGCGCCGGCTGGCCGGGATCGCCCATGCGGTGATGGACGTGTCGGACGGCCTGGTGCAGGACGCGGCGCATTTGTGCCGGGCCGGTGGCGTTGGTGCCACGATCGAGGCTGCGCTGGTTCCGGCGAGCGACGGCGCGATCGCGGCGGGGCCGGAGTGGCTGGCAACCCGGCTGACCGGCGGCGATGATTACGAGTTGCTGATGGCGGTGCCCGACCGCTACACGGCGGAACTGGCCCAGATCGGTCGCGAGGTCGGCGTCCCGCTGACGCGGATCGGCCGTGTGGTCGGGGCTGGGGCGGTCGTCGTCACGTCCGACGGCTCGGAACTTCGGCTACCGTCCGGCTGGGACCATTTCGGCCCCGGCCGGACGTAGCGGCTATCGCAGCGTGAGCTGGAATCCGTCGGCCGAGCCGGACAGCTTCGCGCCCTTGGTCACGTTGTCGACCCGCAGCATGACGCCGTTGGTGTTCTTGAACACTTGGCCGCCCTCGCCCCGGCCGATCGTCGCCTCGCCGGTCAGCGCCGCGTAGGTGCCGCTGAACTGGCTGACGTCGGTCATGTCGTACACGCGGCCGCGCCCGCTGATGCGGCTGGCACCGACCGCGCCGACATCGAGTCCCTTGATGCCGAAGTGGTAGGTGCGGCCCTTAAACTTCAGCGTGCCGTCGCCCCAGGTGTAACCGATGCCGATCGCGGCCGACTTGGCGGCCATCGTGACGGTGCCGACGGGCGCGCTCGACACCAGCGGGTCGGCGGCGCGCGACGGCGCGGGGACGCCGGTCGACAGCGCGAACGCGGCGAGTGTGGCCAAGACAAGCTTTCGCATGGATATCCCTTTCGTAGCCGAACGACCCGCCAACAACGGCGATTGGACCGCGAAGTTCGGCGGTTCAGAAGTTTCCCGGGTTGGTCGAACCGCCCTGCGAGCCGGCCTCGCTGGCGGTGCCGGCGCTGAACTTGCCGACGTTGCCCAGCAGTTGCTGCATGAAACTCGCGCTGTTGCCCGGCGACGCTGTGGTCCGCGACACCACGTCGACGTCCTGGCGATCCTTGTCGGATTTGTGGTCGACCGCCTGCAGCACGCCGGCGTCGTTGAACGTCAGCAGGTAGACGTCCTGCCGGCGGATCTCGTTGGTGCCGCCGATCACCGGCTTGGTGCGCTCGCTGATGTAGATCCAGGTGTTGTCGTCGAACGTCGCCTTGGCGGTCGGCGAGCCGAGCAGCGCCGTGACGTCCTTGCGCGCGGTGGTGCCGGGCACGAGCTGCGCCACCGCGTCCTGGTCGAGCGCGTTGCCCCGCGTCTGGGTCGGGAACGTCATGAAGTTCGGCAAGCCGCAGCCCCCGAGCGACAGGCAGGCGGCGAGCGACAGGCAGGCGGCAAGCGGGACGGCGCGGCTAGGGAACACGGTGAACCTCGGCGGACGGTGCGAACCGGTTATGACATGATCGGGATGCGGGTGTCGCGCCGTCACCCCATATCGCGGGTCGGTTATCGAAGGAGTGTGTCGCCAAAAATGTTCGGCCTGTTCAGCAACACCAGAAACGAGCGCGCGGCGCACGAGCTGTATAGCGCGGCTGTGGTCGCGGCGCGGTCGCCCTGGCTGTACGAGGAACTCGGCGTGCCGGACACGCTGGACGGCCGGTTCGACCTGATCGGGCTGCACACCTTCCTGGTGATCCGCCGGCTGCAGCGCGCGGGCAAGGGCGGCCGCGCGCTGGCGCAGGCGGTGTTCGACGCGATGTTCGGCGACATGGAGCACAATCTGCGTGAGATGGGGGTCAGCGACGCCGGTGTCGCCAAGCGCAACAAGGCGATGTGGGAGGCGTTGCACGGCCGTGCCGCCGTGTATCAGCCGCTGCTGGACGCGGCCGACCGGCCTGGCCTGGCCGACGCGCTGGCGCGAAACGTGTGGCGGGACGAGGCACCACCCGCCGGCTCGCCCGACGCGTTGGCGGAGCACACGCTGACGATGGACCGGTTGCTCGCGGCCCAGCCGGACGCGGCGCTGGTCAAGGGTAAGGCGAGCTTCGAGCCCGATCCGGTCAGCGCATGAGCGAGATGGCGCGGCCGTTCGCGGTCGAGCGTATCGCCCGGGGCCAGGAGGTCACGGTGACCGCCGAAGCCGCCGAGCTGCCCGCGATCGCCGGCCGGCTCCACATCCCCCGCGTCCACTCGCTCACCTGTCGCTGGCGCCTCGTACCCGGTCAGGCGGGCCGCGTCGCCGCCGAAGGCCTGCTCCGCGCCAAGGTAGAGCAGGAGTGCGTGGTGTCGCTCGACCCGTTCGCGGCCACAGTCGAGCACGCGTTCAGCGTGGTGTTCCTGCCCGCCAGCTCCGCCGATGCCGAGCCGGACGAGCCCGACAGCCCGGATATCCTGCCGTACGACGGCCCGACGCTGGATCTGGGCGAGGCGGCGGTCGAGGAACTGGCGCTGGCGCTGGACCCGTTTCCGCGCAAACCCGATGCGGTGCTGCCAACCGAGCCGGCGGCCGAGGCGACGGTGCATCCGTTCGCGGCGCTGAAGCGGTTGCAGGGCTGAAGCGGTTGCAAGGCTGGTCGGCTTGCCGGTGTGCGGCGTTGCTGCTAGACGGCCCGCCTTGCATCATTGCCGTTGCGTGATCGCATCCCTGTGGCGGATCAGCCGTTGGGGACCATTCGCGGCGTATCTGTCTGGAGGGGCTTGGTCCCATGGCTGTTCCGAAGAGAAAAACCTCGCCGTCCCGGCGCGGCATGCGGCGCGCTCACCAAGCGTTGGTGCCCCAGGCGCACGCCGAGTGTGGCAACTGCGGCGAGTTGAAGCGGCCGCACCACGTCTGCAGCCATTGCGGTTACTATGACGGCCGCGAGGTCGTGGCCGCCGGCAAGGCGCTCAAGGGCACGGTCCGCGTCTGACTGCAGTCCGGTCGTAGTGCCGCGCTGGCCGTGATGCGCGTGGCGTAGCGGCCGGTCGTGATCGAGCCGAAGACCTACACGCTGGCGATCGATGCGATGGGCGGCGACAAGGCGCCGGACGTCGTTGTGGCCGGGTTGTCCGAAGCCGCCGAGCGCCACCCGCACGCGCGGTTCCTGCTGGTCGGCGACGAGGCCAAGCTGACTGTGTTGCTCGCCCGCTACAAGCGCGCGGCCAACGTCTGCACGGTGCGGCACACCACGGACAAGATCGCCAGCGACATGAAACCGACCGCCGCGTTGCGGTTGCGGACGTCGTCGATGCGGATCGCGATCGACGCGGTGGCGGCCGGCGAGGCGGCCGGCGTGGTGTCGGCCGGCAACACCGGGGCGCTACTCGCACTGTGCAAGATCGTGCTGAAAACACTGCCGGGGATCGACCGCCCGGCGATGGCGGCAATCAGCCCGTCGGCGCGCGGCGATGTCGTGATGCTCGACCTCGGCGCCAACATCGCCTGCGACGCCCGCAACCTGATCGAGTTCGCGGTGATGGGCGACGTGTTCGCGCGCACGGTGCTGGGATTGACCGCGCCGACCATCGGCCTGCTCAACGTCGGCTCCGAGGAGCTGAAGGGTGACGAGCGGCTGCGCGAAGCGGCGGCGACGTTGCGCGCCAGCCACGTCGGGCCGCAGTTCTACGGCTTCGTCGAGGGCCACGACATCGCCGCCGGCACCGTCGACGTGATTGTCACCGACGGTTTTACCGGCAACATCGCCTTGAAAACCGGCGAGGGCGCGCTGCGGTTGATCGGCGGCCTGTTGCGCCAGGTGTTCCAGGCGTCGTTGTCGGCCCGGCTCGGCTATTTGCTGGCGCGGCCGGGGCTCGACCGGCTACGCGAGTGGCTCGACCCACGGCGCTACAACGGGGCGGTGATGCTGGGGCTGAATGGGGTGGTGGTGAAGTCGCATGGCGGCGCCGACGCGTTCGGGTTCGCCCACGCGGTCGACGTCGCGATGGACATGGTGGTGCACCGGTTCAACGACCGCATCCGCGAGGGCATGGCGCGGATCGGCCGGCTGCCGACGGCCGCCTGATGCGCCGCGCCTGCATCGCCGGGATCGGCAGCTATCTGCCGGCGACGATCGTCACCAACGACGACCTCACGCGCACCGTCGACACCACCGACGCGTGGATCGTCGAGCGCACCGGCATCCGGCAGCGCCACATCGCCGGCGCCGACGAGACCTGTGCCGTGATGGCGACGGCGGCGGCCCGCGCGGCCCTGGCCGACGCCGGCGTCGAGGCCGCGACCGTCGACGCGGTGCTGGTCGCGACCGCGACGCCCGACCAGCAGTTCCCGGCGGTCGCGGTGCGGACCCAGGCGGCGCTCGGCGCCAACGCCGCGTTCGGCTTCGACATTTCGGCCGCGTGCTCCGGGTTTATCTACGCGCTGTCGGTGGCCGACGCGATGATCCGCGCCGGGCAGGTTGCGCGAGTGTTGGTGATCGGGTCGGAGATCTACTCGCGCATCCTCGACTGGCAGGACCGTGCGACGTGTGTGCTGTTCGGCGACGGCGCCGGGGCCGTGTTGCTCGAAGCGCGTGACGTGGACGGTCCGGATGCTCCCGGCGTGCTGTCCACCCACCTGCACGCGGACGGGCGGCTCGGCGACCTACTGTATGTCGACGGCGCGATCGGCCAGTCGGAGGGATCCGGCCACCTGATTATGCAGGGCCGCGAGATTTTTCGTCACGCCGTGTCACATTTAGCCGGTGCGGTACAGGAATGTTTGACTGCCAACGGCTTGCCGATCGACGCGGTCGATTGGCTGGTGCCCCACCAAGCGAATCTGCGGATCGTCGACGGGGTTTCACGGAAATTGGGAATGCCGCGTGAGAGAGTGATCGTCACGGTCGACCGCCACGCAAACACGTCTGCCGCCTCGATTCCGCTCGCGTTGGCCGAGGGTTGGCGCGACGGCCGCATCCAACGCGGCCAACTGGTGCTGATGGAGGCGCTGGGTGGCGGCCTGACCTGGGGTTCGGCGCTGGTTCGTCTCTGAGGCGGCTCGATCTGTTGCGCCAGCGCATCGCTGGCGGACGCCAATCGCTTGTTTTCGATGCTTTGTTGACGCGCGCGGGCGGCATCCCTAGCGTCGCGCCATGAACACGGTCACGCGAGCGCAGCTTGCCGAGACGATCTATGCCGAGGTTGGGCTGTCGCGCAACGAGTCCGCCGACCTGCTCGAGACGGTGCTGAACCGCGTGGCAACCGCGCTCGAAGCGGGAGAGTCGGTGAAAATCACCGGCTTCGGCACGTTCTCGGTGCGCCAGAAGGGCCGCCGGATGGGCCGCAACCCGAAGACCGGGATCGAGGTGCCGATCCTGCCGCGCCGCGTGCTGGTGTTCCGGCCGAGCCAGTCTCTGAAAGCGCAGGTCAACCATATGGAGCCGCCGCCGGACGGAGCCGATGATGAGTGAGGGTGCCGCGGTGCCGGTGCCGGAAGACCTGCCGCCGGAGGAGGACGCGGGCGATACCGTCGCCCGCGCGCGCGCGAAAAAATCGCCGAACGCGTTCCGCACCATCAGCGAGGTCGCCGACGATCTGCACATCGCGCAGCACGTTCTACGCTTTTGGGAGACCAAGTTCGGCCAGGTCCGTCCGCTGAAGCGTGGCGGCGGTCGCCGGTACTACCGGCCGGACGACATCGCGTTGCTCAAACGGATCGCCGACCTGCTGTATTTCCAGGGCTACACCATCAAGGGCGTGCAACGGCTGTTGCGCGAGGGCGGCGGGCGGCTGTCGGACGACATCGGGCCGCCGACGCCGGACGACCACGAAGACCTTGCCGAACTGCGCGACGACGGGCCGCGCCACGAGCGGCCGCCCGAGCCGGAATTGCCGATGCCCGGCCTTGCCACGGATGCGGTGGCGGCGCGGCCACGGCTGGTCCGCCAAACGCCCGAGCCCGAGGTGGCGGCCGATCCGGGCCGGGTGGCGCAACTGGAGGCGCTGTTGGCCGAGGTGCTCGACGAACTGCAGGCGTTGCGCGCGCTGCTGCCTTAGGATACGCCGAAGCGGTGTCGGAGCGTAGCGCAGCCTGGTAGCGCATTAGTCTGGGGGACTAAGGGTCGTGGGTTCAAATCCCGCCGCTCCGACCAACTCCCTTCCATGCCAGTCCGAAGCGCCCGAACTGTGACGCCATGAAATACCTGATCGCCGCCCTTGCCCTGCTCGCCCGGCCCGCGTCGGCGGACAATTTGCACTACGTCGCGTATGCGGTCGGCCTTCCCGCCGCCGACGTCCAGATGACACTGGAACCGACCGACCAGAGCTACCGCATCGCGTTCGCGGTCCGCACGCTGGGTGTCACCGACCTGATTGCGCACGCCCGCATCCGCTCCGAGGCGACCGGGGTCTGGGCGCCGGCGACCTACGGCCGTGACACCCTGCCGGCACACTACGAGGCGCATGGCGAGATGCGCGGCACCAACCGCGACACGGTGATCGACTTCAAGGACGACAGCCCGGTGGTCAAGCTCGTAACGGTCGAGGAGGGCAAGCCGCGCGAGTCGGTCCCGCCGGAGCTGCAGGCGCGGACCACCGACGGCATCTCGGCCATCGCCGGCCTGCTGCACCACGCCGAGCGCACCGGGCGATGCGAAGACACGGTGCGGACGTTCGACGGCCGGCGGCTCGGCGAGACGGCGCTGCGCACGGTCGGCATGGAGACGCTGGAGGCGACCGACCGGTCGAGTTTTGCCGGCCCGGCGTTGCGATGCGATTTCACCGGCCGGTTGCTGGCGGGGTTCATCATGGGCGAAAACCAGGCGCGGGCGGCGCGGCCGCTGCATGGCTCGGTGTGGGTCGCGACAGTGAACGGCCATATGATCCCGGTGCGGATGTCGTTCGAGACGCGCGGCTTTGGCGATGCTGTGGCGTATCTCAGCCCGCCAGCTCCGCCATGATCGCAGGCAGGTCGGCGCCGCGCTCCGCGATCTCGGCGGCCGTCGCCCCGGCCTCGCGCGGCCCGTAGCCCCAGGCCGCGAACACGCACGGTATGCCGGCGGCGTTGGCGGCCGCGACGTCGTTGTGGTGGTCACCGACCATCAGCGCCCGCGCCGGCTCGCCGCCCGCCGCCGCCAGCGTCGCGAACAGGTGCGCCGGGTCGGGTTTGCGCGTGGCGAAGCTGTCGCCGCCGCCGACCGCCGCGAAGAACGGCGACAGCGCCAGCCCGTCCAGCACGGTGCGCGCGGCGTTTTCCGGCTTGTTGGTGCAGACGGCCATGCGCCAGCCGGCGTCGCGCAACACGGCCAGCGCCTCGGGGATGCCGGGATACGCGCAGGTCTGGTCGACGGCGTGCGCGCCGTAGTCGGCAAGGAATGCCGGTAGCGCCGCCGGACTGGGCGGCATCGCGCGGCCGGCGAATGCTTTGGCGACCAGGGCCGCCGCGCCGTCGCCGATCATCGCGGCCACCTCGGCGCAGGTGAACGGTGGTTCGTCGTGCGACGCCAGCAGCCGGTTCAGGGCGGCGGCCAGGTCGGGCACGCTGTCGACCAGCGTGCCGTCGAGGTCGAACAGGGCGGTCCAGGTGCGCATGGCAATCCGACATCAGACGTGAATGCGACGTCTTTGACAGGTGTGCCGGTCGGCCGCTACCGGACGCTACATGACAGACACCACGGCAATCCTGCTGGCGGCGGGCCTCGGCACCCGGATGCGCTCGACCAAGCCCAAGGCGCTGCATCCGATCGCCGGGCAACCGATGCTGGCCTACCTGATCGCCGCGTGCGAGGCGGCGGGCTTCTCGCGAGTCGTGGTCGTCACCGGCCCTGACATGCCGGGGCTGGCCGCGACAGCCGCGCCGCATCCCACGGTCGTCCAGGCCGAGCGGCGCGGCACCGCCCACGCGGCGCTGCAGGCGGCCCCCTTGTTCGGTGACGGCGAGGTTGCGGTGTTGTACGCCGACAACCCGCTGATCGAGCCGGCGACCTTGCGTGCCATGCTGGATCGCCGCACCGCCGGGGACGCCGCCTTGGCGTCACTGGCGATGCGTCCGCCCGACCCGGGCCGCTACGGCCGGGTGATTTCCCGCGCAGGCTGGGTCGACCGCATCGTCGAATACGCGGACGCGGACGCCGCCGAGCGGGCCGAGCCGCTGTGCAACGCGGGCGTATTGTGCGCTACGGCGGCCGACATGGCGCGCTGGCTCGCGGCGGTGCGGCCCGACAACGCCAAGGCGGAATACTACCTGACCGACGTGGTGGCGCGGGCCCGCGACGAAGGCGCCCGCGTGGCGGTGGTCGAGGCGCCCTGGCAGCAACTGCGCGGCGTCAACACCCGCGCCGAACTGGCCGAGGCGGAAGCCACGGTGCAGCGCAAACTGCGCATTCGGGCGATGGACCAAGGGGCGACCCTCACCGCGCCAGAAACCGTGTTTTTCTCGGCCGACACGCGGTTGGGGCAGGATGTGACGGTCGGTCCGTTTTGCGTGTTCGGCCCCGGCGTGACAGTCGCCGACAACGCGGAAATCCTGGCCTTCAGCCACCTGGCGGGCTGCACCATCGCCTCCGGCGCGGTCATCGGACCGTACGCGCGGCTGCGGCCCGGCACCGAAATCGGCCGCGGCGCACACGTCGGCAACTTCGTCGAACTGAAGGCGACCACGCTCGGCGCGGGGGCCAAGGCGAACCATCTGAGCTACCTCGGCGATGCCAGCATCGGCGCCCGCACCAACGTCGGGGCCGGCACCATCACCTCCAACTACGACGGTTTCGCCAAGCACCGGACGACCATCGGCACGGCCGCGTTCATCGGCTCGGACGCGGTGCTGGTGGCGCCGGTGACGATTGGCGACGGCGCGTTCGTGACCGCCGGCAGCGTGGTGACCGAGGATGTCGCGGACGGCGCCATGGCGTTCGGCCGCGCGCGCCAGATCAACAAGCCGGCCGCCGGGGCCGCGTTCACCGCCCGGCGTGGACGCAAGGAATAGCGGCATGTGCGGCATCATCGGCGTGATCGGGCAGGGACCGGCGGCGGGCGTGATCCTCGAGGCACTCCGGCGGCTGGAATACCGGGGCTACGACAGCGCCGGGATCGCGACGCTCGATGGCGACCGGATCGAGCGGCGGCGGGCGCCCGGCAAGCTGGTCAACCTCGCCGACACGCTGGCGCACCACCCGCTGCACGGGTCGACCGGCATCGGCCACACACGCTGGGCCACCCATGGCGCGCCGACGCTGGGCAATGCCCACCCGCACGGCACCGCGCGGGTCGCCGTGGTCCACAACGGCATCATCGAGAACCACGCCGAGCTGCGCGCCGAGCTGGAGGCGGCCGGCCAGGTGTTCGAGACCGAGACCGACACCGAGGCCGTGGCGCAGTTGGTCGACCTGCACCTGAGACAGGGCATGACCCCGGAGGATGCCGCCGGCGCGGCACTCGGACGATTGCACGGGGCCTACGCCCTGGCGATGATCTTCGCCGGTTATCCGGGGCTGATGGTGGGTGCGCGGCGGGGTGCGCCGCTGGCGATCGGCCATGGCGAGACGGGCATGTATCTCGGCTCGGACGCGCTGGCGCTGGCACCGATGGCGCCGCGCCTGAGCTACCTCGAGGACGGCGACTGGGCGGTGGTGACCGCGACCGGTGCGGTGGTGCGCGACGCCGGTGGCGCGCTGGTGGAACGAGCGATCCGCCGCACCGCCGTGTCCGGGGCCGCCGTCGGGCGCGGCAATTTTCGCCACTTCATGGAAAAGGAGCTGCACGAGCATCCGGCGGTGCTCGGCGACACGCTGCACCAGATGATCGACCCCGGCCGCCGCGCGGTCGCCCTGCCGGCGTTGCCGTTCGATTTGGCGAAAATCCCGCGCGCGACGATCACCGCCTGCGGCTCGGCGTTCTACGCGGGCCTGGTCGGGCGCTGGTGGTTCGAGGCAGTGGCGCGGCTGCCGGTCGACGCCGACGTCGCCAGCGAGTTCCGCTACCGCGCGCCGCCGCTCACGCCACGCGGGCTTGGCTTGCTGGTCAGCCAGTCCGGCGAGACGGCGGATACGCTGGCGGCGTTGCGGTACCTGAAGACCAAGGGGCAACACACGCTGTCGATCCTGAACGTCGCCGAGAGCACCATGGCGCGCGACAGCGACGTCGTGCTGCAGACGGTGGCCGGGCCAGAGATCGGCGTCGCCTCGACGAAAGCGTTCACCGCGCAGCTGGCGGTGCTGGCGTGCCTGGCGATCGCCACCGGCCGGGCGCGCGGCGTGCTGGATGCGGCCGAGGAGGCGCGGCTGACCACCGCATTGCTCGACGTCCCGGGCCGCGCGGGAGAGGTGCTGGAGCACGCCGACAGCATCCACGCCGCCGCTGGCTTGGTGGCCGAGGCGCGCGACGTGCTGTTCCTGGGTCGCGGCAACTGCTTTCCGATCGCCATGGAAGGTGCCCTGAAATTGAAGGAGATCAGCTACATCCACGCCGAAGGTTACGCGGCGGGCGAGATGAAGCACGGGCCGATCGCATTGATCGACCGCTCGGTGCCGGTGGTGGCCGTGGCGCCGAGCGGGCCACTGTTCGAGAAGACCGCGTCCAACCTCGCCGAGGCGCAGGCGCGCGGTGGGCAACTGATCGTGTTCAGCGACGCCGAGGGTGCCGCGCGGCTGCGCTCGATTTCGGCCGCGACCGTCGTGCTGCCGCGCGTCGACCCGTTCGTGGCGCCGATCTTGTACGCGGTCGCGGTGCAGCTGCTGGCCTACCATGTGGCGGTGCTGAAGGGCACCGACGTCGACCAGCCGCGCAACCTGGCCAAATCGGTGACCGTCGAGTAGCCGCGCCGACCGGCAATCCCTAGATACCGCCGTGTTCGAGGGGTGTTCGGCATGGCGTATGACTTCGACCTGTTCGTGATCGGTGGCGGCAGCGGCGGCACCCGTTGCGCCCGCATCGCCGCCGGCCATGGCGCGCGCGTCGCGGTCGCCGAGGAACGGCACTGGGGCGGCACCTGCGTCAACGTCGGCTGCGTGCCGAAAAAGCTGATGGTGATGGCGTCGGAATACCCGGCCGCCGTGCGGGCCAGCCACGCGTTCGGCTGGGACACCCAGCTCGGCACCCACGACTGGGCGACGCTGATCGCCAACAAGGACGCCGAGGTCGCGCGGCTGTCGGCGACCTACCGGCGGTTGCTGGAGAACGCGGGCGCCACCGTGTTCGAGGCCCGCGCCCGCCTGACGGACGTGCACACGCTCGATGTCGGTGGCCACACGGTCACCGCCGAGCGGATCGTGCTGGCGGCGGGCGGACGGCCGGTGCGCCCGGACGTGCCAGGGGCGGAGCACGCGATCGTCAGCGACGACACGTTTTTTCTGGCCGAGCGGCCCCGGCGCATTGCGATCATCGGCGGCGGCTATATCGCGGTCGAGTTCGCCGGCATTTTTGCCGGGCTCGGCAGCGAGGTCGACCTGATCATGCGCCAAGACATGCCGTTGCGCGGGTTCGACGCCGACCTGCGCGAGGCGTTGGCGGCACAGCTCACCGCCGGCGGCACCCGGTTGCACACCAAGGCCAAGGTCGAGCGGATCACGTCGAACAGCGTCCATCTGGCGGGACGGCCGTCGATCGAGACCGACCTCGTGTTCGCGGCCACCGGGCGCGAGCCGTTCGTCGCCGGGCTGGGGCTCGAGACGGCCGGTGTCGCCGTCGACCACATGGGCGCGGTGAAGGTCGACAAGCACAGCCGCACGACGGCCGAGAGCGTGTACGCGATCGGCGACATCACCAACCGCATGAACCTGACCCCGGTGGCGATCGCCGAGGGACATCACCTCGCCGACAGCCTGTTCGGCCCCGGCCCGGCGCGCACGTGGTCGCTGGCCAACGTGGCGACCGCGATCTTCAGCACGCCGCCGTGCGCGACCGTGGGCCTGACCGAGGAACAGGCCGCGCTGGCGGGGGCGGCCGACATCTATCTCGCCCGGTTCACCCCGATGCGCCACACGCTCGGGACGCGCGAGCCGGACGCGGGGCGGCGGACGTTGATGAAGCTGGTGGTCGATCAGGCCAGCCAGCGCGTGGTGGGCGCGCACATGATCGGCGACGACGCGGCCGAGATGATGCAGGGGCTGTCGCTGGCGATCAACTGCGGCGTCACCAAGCAGGACTTCGACCGGACGGTCGGCATCCACCCGACCTCGGCCGAGGAGTGGGTCACGATGCGGACCCGCACCCGCGTGGCCGAAGGGCCGAGCCTGCCGATCGAGGTCACGCAAGACGTCATGGCGGACGAGATGGGCGGCGCCGAGATGGGCGTGTCGGACTGATCGCTGGCAAATCATTGCGATCCGCACGATAACGCCGCCATGACCGCAGCATGGACGTCGAGCAGCTGGCGCAACCGCCCGATCCGCCAAGCCCCGAGCTATCCGGACGCCGAGAAGCTGGCGGAAGTCGAGGGTCGTATCGCGTCGTATCCGCCGTTGGTGTTCGCTGGCGAGGCGCGGCGGCTCACGGCGGCGTTGGCGATGGCGTCGGACGGGCGGGCGTTTGTGTTGCAGGGCGGCGACTGCGCCGAGAGCTTTGGCGATTTCAACGCCAACATGATCCGCGACACGTTTCGCGTGCTGCTGCAGATGGCGGTCGTACTGACGTTCGGCGCGTCGGTTCCGGTGGTCAAGATCGGCCGCATGGCGGGGCAGTTCGCCAAACCCCGGTCGTCCGACACCGAGACGGTCGGCGAACAGACCCTGCCGAGCTATCGCGGCGACAACATCAACGGCCCGGCGTTCACGCCCGAGGCGCGGATGCCGGACCCGCTGCGGATGGAAACTGGTTACTTCCAGTCCGCCGGCACGCTGAACCTGCTGCGGGCGTTCGCCGGCGGCGGTTACGCCGACTTGCACGAGGTGCATCGCTGGAACCTCGACTTCGTCGGCCGCTCGCCGCTGGTGGAGCGATACCAGGACTTGGCCGACCGGCTCGACGAGACGCTGGCGTTCATGTCCGCCGTCGGCCTGACCAGCGCCGCGACGCCGCAGATCCGGGAGACCGACTTCTACACCAGCCACGAGGCGTTGCTGCTGCCGTACGAGCAGGCGCTGACCCGCGTCGACAGCACCAGCGGCGAATCCTACGCGTGTTCGGCGCACTTCCTGTGGGTCGGCGACCGCACCCGCCATCCGGACGGCGCGCACGTGGAATTCCTGCGCGGAGTGCGTAACCCGATCGGCCTGAAAGTGGGTCCGAGCATGGACCCGGACGAGCTGGTGCGGCTGATCGACCTGCTCAACCCGCGCGACGAGCCGGGCCGCCTGACGCTGATCAGCCGTATGGGGGTGGATCGCGTGGGCCGCGCGTTGCCGCCGCTGCTGCGAAAGGTGCGGGCGGCGGGGCGGAACGTGGCCTGGCTGTGCGACCCGATGCATGGCAACACCATCAGCACGGTCTACAACGTGAAAACCCGAAGCTTCGACGCGATCTTGGGCGAGGTTCGGACGTTTTTCGACGTGTTCGCGGCCGAGGGCGCGGCGCCGGGCGGCGTGCACGTCGAGATGACCGGGCGCGATGTGACCGAGTGCGTCGGCGGCGCCCGCGCGTTGACCGAGCACGACCTGGCACGCAGCTACGAGACGTTCTGCGACCCGCGCCTGAATGCCGAACAATCGCTGGAACTTGCGTTCCTGATCGCCGGCGAGCTGAAGGCGCGGCGCCTGCCGGTGCGCGCCGCCGCGATCGCGGCGCAGTAGCCGTGTCGCTCGAAACCGACATCTCCGACAGCACCGACGTCTATTTCAAGCGCACCCGCGCGGTCGTCGAGCGGTTCGGGGACGCGCGCGTGACCTACGCGCTGTTCTTGCGCCGGCCGGTGATCTCGGCACCTCGGCTGATGCTGGACTTCGCCGCCGCCGCCGCCGCCGCGCGCGACACCGCGATCGACGTCGACGTGACCCACACCGAGGGTGCCTGGGTCGGCGCGGGCGAGCCGCTGGCCTACATCTCGGGCTCGTTCAGCCATCTGGTGGAACTGGAGACGCTATGGCTGCAGCGGCTCGGCCCGGCGTGCGTGGCCGCCCACAACGCCTATCAGATGTGCCTGGCGTTGCCGAACGTCGCGTTCCTGGCGATGGACGCGCGGCACTGCGCCGGGGCCGACATGCAGGACGCGATGGCGTACGCGGCGGCGGTCGGCGGCGACGCCGCGAAACGGGAAGGGGCGCGCGGGTTCGTCGGCAACGCCAGCGACGGCACCGCCCACTGGTTCGGCGAGAAGGCCGGGCGGGGCACCATGCCGCACGCGCTGATCGGCTACGCCGGCAGCACGGTCCGAGCCGCCGAAATGTTCCGCGAGACGTTCCCGGACGAGCCGCTGACGGTGCTGGTCGACTATTTTGGCCGCGAAGTCACCGATACCCTAGACGTCTGCCGCCGGTTTCCCGATCTGGCGGCCAGCGGCGACCTGGCAGTCCGGCTCGACACGCACGGCGGCCGGTATCTGGAGGGGCTGGACCCGGCCGAGAGCTACGCCGTGCTGGACCGCCGGACGCCGGGCACGATCCGCCGCTACCGCAGCGACACCGAGTTGCGCCACCTGGTCGGTACCGGCGTGTCGGCCGCCGCGATCTGGCTGATGCGCGAGAAGCTCGACGAGGCGGGGTTCGAGCGCGTCAAAATCGTCGCCAGCAGCGGGTTCGGCGTGACCAAGTGCCGCACGATGGCCGAGGCGCACGCGCCGATCGACGTGATCGGCACTGGCAGCTTCATCCCCGACGCCTGGAGCGAGACCTACGCCACCGCCGACATCGTCGATTACGACGGCCGCGCGATGGTGAAGGTCGGGCGCGAGTTCCTGTTGCGGCGTCCTGTTTAAACCGGGGTTCCGCGCCTATTTCGGGTCATGCCCGACACGCTGAAGATCGCGCTGGCCCAGATCGACCCGCACCAGGGGCAGGTGACCCACAACCTCGGCCTGATCCGTGACGCGCGGGCGCAGGCGGCGCGGCTCGGGGCCGACCTGCTGGTGACGCCCGAGTTTTCCATCGCCGGCTATCCGCCCGAGGATCTAACCCGCAAGCCGGCCTACGTGGCGGCGTGCGAGGCGGCGATCGCGCAACTGGCGGCCGACACGATCGATGGCGGGCCGGGGATGGTCGTCGGCGGGCCGTGGCGCGACGGCGAAAAGCTTTACAACGCCGCGTTCGTACTGGACGGCGGCACCATCGTCGCGCGACGGGCCAAGCACGAGCTGCCGAACTACGGCGTGTTCGACGACAAGCGAGTGTTCGACGCCGGCCCGGCCCCTGGCCCGGTGGTGTTCCGGGGCGTGCGGATCGGGCTCATGATTTGCGAGGATTGGTGGTTCCCGGCGGTGTCCGAAACGCTTGCCGAGACCGGGGCCGAGCTGCTGGTGTCGATCAACGGCTCGCCGTACGAGGCCGACAAGCATGACCAGCGGGTGGATTTGGCGGTGCACCGGGTGGTCGAGACCGGGCTCGCGTTCGTGTTCGTGGGCCAGGTCGGCGGCCAGGACGAGCTGGTGTTCGACGGCGCCAGCTTCGTGCTCAACCCGGACCGGAGCCTCGCGGTGACGCTGCCGCATTTCGCGCAGGAGGTGCGGCTGACCGAGTGGCGTCGCGAGGGCGCGCGGTTCGTCTGCGCGCCGCAGGAATTGGCGCGGCAACCGGAGCGGCTGGAGCTGATCTACCGGTCGTTGATGACCGGGCTCGGCGACTATGTGCGGAAAAACCGGTTTCCGGGCGTGATCCTGGGTTTGTCGGGCGGCATCGACAGCGCGATCTCGGCGGCCGTCGCGGTCGACGCGCTGGGGGCCGACCGGGTGCACGCGTTCATGCTGCCGAGCCCGTATACCAGCACCGACAGCCTCGACGACGCGGCCGAGTGTGCCCGGATGCTTGGGATCAAGTGCGACACGGTGCCGATCACGCCGGCGATGAGCGCGTTCGAGACGACGCTGGCGCCGCTGTTCGAGGGACGGCAGGCGGACATTACCGAGGAGAACATCCAGAGCCGGGCGCGCGGGCTGATCCTGATGGCGATCAGCAACAAGTTCGGCGACATGCTGCTCACGACCGGCAACAAGAGCGAGATGGCGGTCGGTTATGCGACGTTGTACGGCGACATGAGCGGCGGTTATTCGGTGCTCAAGGACGTCTACAAAACCACCGTGTTCGACCTGTCGCGCTGGCGCAACGCGCACCGGCCGGAGGGCGCGCTGGGTCCGGACGGCCCGGCGATGCCCGAGCGCATTATCACTAAGCCGCCGAGTGCGGAGCTGAAGCACGGCCAGACCGACCAGGATTCGCTGCCGCCGTACGACGTGCTGGACGGCATCCTGCGCGGGCTGATCGAGGGCGAGCAGGACGTGGACACGCTGGTGAGCCAAGGGTTCAGCCGCGACACGGTGCTGCGGGTGTGGAAGATGCTGGATCGGGCGGAGTACAAGCGGCGGCAGGCCCCGCCGGGGGTGAAGATCACCGCCCGGGCTTTTGGGCGGGACCGGCGGTATCCGATCACCAATGGGTTTACGGCGCTGGTGGCCTGACTACCTGCCACATGACGACCGAACGTCAGGCGAAGTAGTGTTCCCGTTTATAAAGTTTTTGGATCTAACTATGTTAGAAATACAATCAAGCTTCCAGGACACGCCCGGTGACGATTTCTATTTTGTCTTGTATTACCATGGTGAACCTCTCTGCGAGCAGCTTGATCGGCTTGGCTTAGGCGACGGTTCCAAAGTCATCCTTTACGATGAGGATTGTGGTGACTTCCGGATGCAGGCGACCTTTCTCCTCGACTACAAACATCCTATGATGTCTGAGAACGCCACCGTCTAGCTGCAACCGAGCGAGACGATAGCGGTAGGTCCGAGATTTCTTCCGTCGATCAGCGCGGGCCGGCGATGTTGAAGCCGCCGTCGACCAAGATGCTCTGGCCGGTGACGAACCGCGCCTCGTTGGTGCAGAGCCACACCGCGACGTCGCCCACGTCGTCCGGCTCGCCCAGGCGCTTGAGCGCCGCGTGCGCCGCGAAGGGAGCCAGGCCCGCCTCGCCGTAGCCCATCGTCATCGGCGTCTTGATCACACCCGGGCTCACATTGTTGATCCGGATGCCGTCGCCCCCGACCTCGATTGCCAAGGCGCGGATCATGGCGTCGAGCGCCCCCTTGCTGGCCGCGTAGACCGACAGGCCCGCGACGCCGCCGGTCGCCGCGATCGACGACGTGTTGACGATCGCACCGCCCTGGCCGCGCGCCCGCATCGCCTCGATCTCGTATTTCAGCAGCAGCCAGACGCCACGGACGTTGGTGGTCATCACGCGGTCGAAGTCGGTTGCCGTCGACTGCTCGATCGGGCTGTAGGCGTTGACGCCGGCGTTGTTGAACGCCGCGTCGATCTGGCCGAAGCGCTCGACGGTGCCGCGGATCAGGGCCGCGACTGCCGCCTCGTCCGAGACGTCGGTCGGGATTGCCGCGACACGACCGTGGGCCGCGGTGATCTCGTCGGCGACAGCTTGCAATTCGGCCTCGCGCCGGCCGGCCAGGACCACGGCCGCCCCCTCGCGGGCGAACGCCAGTGCCGCCGCGCGACCGATGCCGCTGCCGGCTCCGGTGACGAGTGCCACCTTGCCCAGCAATCGGCCGTGGCCGGTGACGGACCGATGGTCGGTGGCGATGGGATCGAGTGTGTCCAGCATGGTGTCCTCCAGGTGTCGTTGCGACCTGCCGAAGATGCGCTGGCCGATTGTGCTGGATAATACGCTACGACCGGAATGCCTTGATGTCCGGGGGACACCAATCATGCGTGGAAACGAGTATGCGGAACTGGCCGCCTTCGTGGCTGTGGCGCGCGAGCGCAGTTTTGCCCGAGCGTCCGTTCGGCTCGGTCTGTCGCGCTCGGCGCTGAGCCACACCATCCGCGATCTGGAGGAGCGGCTCGGAGCCAGGTTGCTCAACCGCACCACCCGCAGCGTCGCCCCGACCGAGGCCGGAACTGCGCTCTACGACCGGCTGGCCCCCGCGTTCGCCGAGATCACTGGCGCGGTCGGCGCGGTCAGCGCATTCCACGAGCGGCCGTCCGGCATGGTGCGACTCAACCTGCCCCGGCTGGCGGCGGACCTGTTGCTGGCAGGGGAGTTCGGGCGGTTCGCGCGGACCTATCCGGACATCCGGCTCGACGTGACGGTGGACGACGGGCTGACGGACATCGTCGCCGGTGGGATCGACGCTGGCATCCGTCCCGGCGGGCGGGTCGAGCGCGACATGATCGCCGTACGGGTCACGCCGGATTGGCAGCTCGCAATCGTCGGGTCGCCGGCGTATTTCGCCACCCGGTCCGTGCCGAGTTCGCCGAACGACCTGCGGGACCACGCCTGCATCAACTACCGATGGGACCGGAGCGGAGCCGTCTACCGATGGCCGTTCGAGCGGGCTGGCGAATCACTTGACGTCCTGATCGAGGGACCGCTGACCCTGAACGACACCAGTCTCATCATGGCGGCGGCCTTGGACGGGGTGGGTCTAGCTTGCACGATCGACCGCTTGGTCGCCGGCCATTTGGCGGCCGGCCGCCTGGTGCGTGTGCTCGAAGATTGGTGTCCGCCGCAGCCGGGTTTTTTCCTCTACTATCCGGGTCGGCGGCAGATGCCGGTGGCGCTGCGTGCGCTGATCGACTTCCTGCAAATCCGCGGCGGCTGACCGCGCGTTGAGCTCCGACCACCAGGAAGGCTGTCAGAACCATGAGTGACGTGTTCGCGCCCTCCGGCGGCTGGCGGGTTCGCATCATCGACCTGTCCGGCGCCGCCGAGGACAACATCTCCGAGGAGATCGGCGGCTTCCCGACGCTGATGCAAGCCAACGCGTTCGCCCGCCGCTACGTCCGCGACAGCGTGGAAATGTGCCGTGCCGGCGGGCTCGACGACAAGGGCGTGCTGGAAGACTGGTTCGCGTTCGGCGAGGACGCGGTGGTGATCGACGCCGGCGCCGACGGCTGGACGTCGGCCCCGGAGCTGGCGGCGTTCGCGAAGACGCCGGCCAGCGACGAGGAGCGGGACTGGCGCTCGCTCGACCCGCGCGGCGACGAGGACGACGACGAGGACGACGAATGAAGGTTCGGTTCGCGCCCTCGCCGACCGGCTGGTTGCACGTCGGCCGCGCCCGCGTGGCGCTGGTCAACTGGCTGCTGGCGCGGCGGCACGGCGGCGCGTTCCTGCTGCGGCTCGACGACACCGACGCGGAGCGCAGCACGGCGGCCTACGCGCAAGGCGTGTTCGACGACCTGCGCTGGCTTGGGCTGGACTGGGACGAGACATATCGGCAATCCGAGCGGCTCGACCGCTACGCCCAGGCCCGCGAGCGGCTTGTGGCGGCGGGCCGGCTGTATGCCTGCTTCGAGAGCGAGGAGGAGTTGCGGTTCAAGCGCGACCGCCGGGCCAAGCGCGGCCTCGCCCCGGTGTACGACCGCGAGATGCTGAAGCTGACACCGCAACAGCGCGAGGCGGCGGAGGCGGGGGGCAAGCGGCCGTATTTCCGGTTCCGGCTGTCGGACGGCGAACAGGGCTGGACCGACCTGATCGGCGGGCCGCGCTTGGTAAAACTGTCGGCGGTGTCGGACCCGGTTCTAATCCGTGCCGACGGCACGCCGCTGCATACGTTCTGCTCGATCGTCGACGATCTGGCCGACGGCATCACCCACGTCGTGCGCGGTGAGGACCATGTGACCGGCACCGGCATCCAGCTCGACATCGCGAGCGCGCTCGGCGCCAACCCGAGCCGGTTCAGCTTCGCCCACGTGCCGTTGCTGACGGGCGGCGAGGGCGAGAAATTGTCCAAGCGGTTCGACGGGCTGTCGCTGCGGCGGTTGCGGACGGACGGGATCGAGCCGGCGGCGGTCGCCTCATACCTGGCGCGGGTCGGGTCGGCGGACAATCCGGAACCGGTGTCGCTGGCCGAGCTTGCGAAGACGTTCTCGATCTCGCGGCTGAGCGCGTCGGCGGCGCGGTTCGACGTCGAACAGTTGCAGGCGATGAACCGGCTTGTGCTGCACCAGGCGGCGTTCGAGGCGGTGGCGGACCGGTTGCCGACCGGCGCCACGCCGGCGTTCTGGGAGCTGGTGCGGGGCAACATCGACCGGCTGGTGGAGGCGCGGCATTGGTGGGACGTGGTCACCGGCTCGTTCGCGCCGGCGCCGCTGGACGATGACGCCGCGTTCGTGGCCGACGCGGCGCGGCTGCTGCCGCCCGATCCGTGGGGCGACGATCCCTGGACCGACTGGACCGGGGCGCTGCAGGAGGCGTCGGGGCGACAGGGGCGGGCGCTGATGATGCCGCTGCGGCTGGTGTTGACCGGCGAGGAGCACGGGCCGGAGATGCAGCATCTGTTGCCGATGATCGGGCGCGAGCGGGCCGAGCGGCGGTTGCGGGCGGCGGCGCCATGAACGTCGAACCGTTCACGATCGCCGTCCCAGACGAGCAACTGGACGACCTGCGCCGCCGGTTGCGGCATACCCGCTGGCCCGAAACCATGGCCGGCGCCGGTTGGCAGGACGGCACCGACGCCGCATTCCTGCGGCGCCTGACCGAGCATTGGCAAACCGGGTTCGACTGGCGGGCGCAGGAGGCCAGGCTCAACGCGCTGCCCCAGTTCGTCACCGAGCTCGACGGGCACCGCATCCACTTCGTCCACCAGCGGGGCACCGGGCCGGCGCCGCTGCCGCTGGTCGTCACCCACGGCTGGCCCGGGTCGTTCGTGGAGATGGAGCGGATCATCCCGTTGCTCACCGATCCGGGCGGCCACGGCGGCGATCCTGCCGACGCGTTCGACATCGTCGTGCCGTCGCTGCCGGGCTTCGGTTTCTCGCCGGCCCCGAGCCGACCGGGGTTCGACTCGCGCGAGGTCGCCGGGCTGTGGGCGGGGCTGATGACCGGACTCGGCTACCAGCGGTTTGGGGCACAGGGCGGCGACCTGGGGGCCGGCGTCTCGATGTGGCTGGCGCACGACTTTTCCGACCGGGTGGCGGGGGCGCACATCAACTTTGTCCCGGGCTCATACCGGCCGCCACTGGGCGCGGGGCAGCCGCCGCTGGCCGCCGACGAGCAGGCGTTCCTCGACGCGACGGCGGCCTGGGCGGAGGCCGAGGGCGCCTATGGCCACCTGCACCGGACCAAGCCACAGACGCTGGCGTTCGCGCTGACCGACTCGCCGGTCGGCCTGGCGAGTTGGATCGTCGAAAAGTTCCGCGCCTGGAGCGATTGCGGCGGCGACGTCGAGCGCGCGTTCACCCTTGACGCCCTGCTGACCAACATTTCCGTCTACTGGTTCACCGGCACGATCGGCTCGTCGATGCGGTTCTATCGCGAGAACCGGCTGCGGCCGCTGCGGTTTGCCGTCGGCGAGCGGGTGTCGCCGCCCTTGGGCGTTGCGTTGTTCCCGCACGAGTTGCCGATGCCACCCCGCAGCTGGCTGGCGCGCGTGTTCGACGTGGCGCGCTGGACGCCGATGCCGCGTGGCGGGCACTTCGCCGCGATGGAGGCGCCGGAACTGCTGGCCGACGACATTCGCGCGCTATTCCGGCCGCTGCGTGGCTAGCGGGACGGCGCGGTTTGTGTTCCCGTTCCGTCCGACGCCAGGATTGCGGGTGGCGGATGGCGCGCGATATCGACGAACACGGGCCGAGGGAGGACAGACATGCCATTCGACGGAACCGGGTTTTCCGGGCGGCCCGACCAGCCGAAACGGCCGGCGCCGAACGACAACGTCGTGAGCCTGATCATTATCGTCCTCGCGTTCAGCCTGCTGGTGCTGCCGATCTCGATGGGCGCGTTCGTCGACATCATCCACGTGCTGCGGGCGAAATGACGACGACGACGACCGACCATGCGCTCGGCACGCTGGCGCGATCCGAGAAGGGGCTGGTGGCACCGCCGCCCATGCTCGACGGGCCCCTCGGAACGGTCGCGGACGCCATCGCCAGATGGTCGGACGTGATCGCGACGACGCATTGGTATCTGTTCGACCCATCGCAGGTCGATGGGATCGACTTCTACGTCGGCGAGCGGGAGCTTGGTCACATCCATCTCGATGGCTCGATCCACCTCGCGACCAGTCCGAGCTTGGGTGACGCGTTGATCGCCGAAGGGCGGGCTCGCCCGTTCCGCTACCAGCGCGGTTGGGTGTGCGAGCGGGTTCAGGCCATCGGTTCCGACGCTGCGATCTCGCTATTCCGGCGGAACTACGATTGGCTGCGCCACCCGGATTGACAGCAGGGGTTCAACTCTCTGCTCGCTTCACCGCCACCCAAGCCGCCTCCATTGTTGCCAGATCGACCTCGCCCGGCGTCTTGCCCTCCTGGGCCAGCGTCGCCTCGACCGCCTGGAACCGCCGCGTAAACTTGTCCGTCGCGCGCCGTAGCGCCGCCTCCGGGTCGAGCGATAGCTTCCGCGCCAGGTTCGCCACCACGAACAGCAGGTCGCCTAGTTCGTCCTCGATCCGGTCCGCGTCGCCGCCCGGCAGCTCGGCGCGGAGTTCGGCCACCTCCTCGTCGAGCTTGTCCAGCACCGCCGCCGCGTCCGGCCAGTCGAACCCGACGCGCGCCGCCCGCGCCGTGATCTTGGCCGCCCGCGTCAGCGCCGGCAGGCCAACCACGACCCCCGCCAGCGCCCCCGTTTCGCGGCGAGAAAGCCGTTCCGCCTGCTTGCCGGCCTCCCACGCCGCCATCTGGGCCGACGCCGTGCGCGCGGCGGCGTCGCCGAAGACGTGCGGATGCCGGCGCACCATCTTGTCGGCGATCGCCCTCGCGACGTCGCCAAAGTCGAAGCGGCCGGCCTCCTCGGCCATACGGGCATGGTAGACGACCTGGAACAGCAGGTCGCCCAGCTCGTCCGGCAGGGCCGCGAAGTCCTCGCGAGAAACGGCGTCGGCAACCTCGTACGCCTCCTCGATCGTGTATGGCGCGATGGTCGCGAAATTCTGCTGCACGTCCCACGGGCAGCCGCCCTGCGGATCGCGCAACGCCGCCATTACGGTGAGCAATCGTGAAAGCTCCGTCTCGGCTTTCGCCATCGCGACAACCCTCCTAAGAACGGCCGCATGTCGCATATCTCGCCGATGCAGCAAGCCCTCTCGTTGCCCAAATCCAGCATTCGCATCCTGCTGCTGGAGGGCGTCCACGACAGCGCGGTCGAATTGCTGGCGCGCGCCGGCTACGAAAACGTCACCCGCCTGAAGACCGGACTCGAGGGTGACATGCTGGCCGAAGCGCTGGCCGGGGTGCACGTGCTTGGCATCCGCAGCCGCACCCAGCTCGATGCCGCCGCAATCGCCGCCGCCGACCGGCTGATCTCGGTTGGCTGCTTTTGCATCGGCACCAACCAGGTAGACCTGGCCGCCGCCCGCGCCCGCGCGATCCCAGTGTTCAACGCCCCGTACAGCAACACCCGCTCGGTCGCCGAGCTGGTGATGGGCGAGATTGTGATGCTGATGCGCGGCATCCCGGCGAAGTCCGAGAAGGCGCACCGGGGGGTGTGGGACAAGTCGGCGGCCAACAGCACCGAGGTGCGCGGCAAGACGCTCGGCATCGTCGGCTACGGCTCGATCGGTAGCCAGCTCTCGGTGCTGGCCGAGGCGTTCGGCATGCGGGTCGTGTATGTCGACGTGCTGGACAAGCTGCCGCACGGCAACGCGAGCAAAGCGGAAAACCTGCAGGCGTTGCTGGCGCAGTCCGACGTGGTGACGCTGCACGTGCCGGAGATGGCGTCGACCGAGGGCATGATCGGGCCGGCCGAGGTGGCCGCGATGAAGCCGGGGGCGATCTTCATCAACAACGCCCGGGGCAGCGTTGCCGACCTCGACGCGGTGGCCGACGCGCTGCGCGACGGCCGGCTGCTGGGGGCGGCGGTGGACGTGTTCCCGGTCGAGCCGACGTCGAACAACGAACGGTTCACGACGCCGCTGCAGGGGTTGCCCAACGTGCTGCTGACGCCCCACGTGGGCGGCTCGACCGCCGAGGCGCAGGCACGCATCGGCGAGGAGGTCGCGCGCAAGCTGATCGACTACAGCGACATCGGCAGCACCGTCGGCGCGGTCAACTTCCCACAGGTGCAGCTGCCGAAGCATCCGGCCGGCACGCGGTTCATGCACGTCCATCGCAACGTGCCGGGCGTGTTGCGGCGGATCAACGACGTGTTTGGCGACCGCGGCCTCAACATCTCTGGCCAGTTCCTGCAGACCGAGGGCGATATCGGCTACGTCGTGGTCGACGTCGAGGCGGATGCGATCGAGCCGGAACGGGTGCTGGAGGAGTTGCGGGAGATCGACGGCACGATCCGGGCGCGATTGCTCTACTGAAACTTGCCGCTGCCTAGCGGATTGTAGGTGGCGATACACTGGGGAACGTTCATGTACCAAGCAGCCGATAACCGTTACGAGCACGCCACATTCCGCCGATGCGGCCGGAGCGGGCTCGACCTGCCGCCGATCTCGCTCGGCCTGTGGCACAACTTTGGCGGCGCTGACGTCTTCGAGACCGGCCGCGCGGTGCTGCGGCGCGCGTTCGACCGGGGGATGACGCACTACGACCTCGCCAACAACTACGGCCCGCCGTACGGTTCGGCCGAGGCGATGTTCGGGCGCGTGATGGAGTTCGACCTCCGCCCGTACCGCGACGAGTTGGTGATCTCGACCAAGGCCGGCTACGACATGTGGCCCGGCCCGTATGGCAACCACGGCTCGCGAAAGTACCTGACCGCGAGCCTGGACCAGAGCCTGCGCCGGATGGGCCTCGAATACGTCGACATCTTCTACAGCCACCGCGTCGATCCGAAGACGCCGCTGGAGGAGACGATGGGCGCGCTGGCGCAGGCGGTGCGGGTCGGCAAGGCGCTGTATGTCGGCGTCAGCTCGTACAGCCCCGAGGAGACGCGGCGGGCGCACGACATCCTGGCCGGGCTCGGCGTACCGTTGCTGATCCACCAGCCGAACTACTCGATGCTGAACCGCTCGATCGAGCACGGGTTGCTGGCGACGCTCGACGAACTCGGCGTCGGCTGCATCGGATTCTCGCCGCTGGCGCAGGGCTTGCTGACCGACAAATACCTGGACGGTGTGCCGGCCGGCGCGCGGGCGGCCAAGGAGACGTCGTTCAAGAGCGGCATGCTGACCGGTGACAACATCACGCGCATCCGCGCTCTGAACGAGATCGCGCGGAAGCGGGGGCAGAGCCTGGCGCAGATGGCGCTGGCCTGGACGTTACGCGATCCGCGCATGACGTCGGCGCTGATCGGCGCGCGGACGGTCGAGCAGTTCGACCAGTCGTTCGACGCGTTGCAGAACCTGCGCTTCAGCCCGGAAGAGCTGGCCGAGATCGACCACCACGCCGATGACGGCGGCATCGACCTTTGGCGCGGCTCGATGACCGCCAAGGCGGGTTAGTCGCGCTCGCCGTCGGCCAGGTGTGTGCTATGAGCCGGTTGTTACGAACACGGAGTGCGACGATGCGGTTTAAGGCCTGGCTGCTTGCGGCGGTGGTCGCGTCGCCGTCTTTCCTCCTACCCAGCGCGGTGCGGTCTGCCAGCTTGAGCGACTTGTTGGCGGCCAACGGCGTGGCGCAGCCGGCGGCGATGCGCCTCGCTTGCGGCAAGCTCGACAAGGCGAACTGCGCGAAGGTCCTGCCGCGCCTGGCGCAGCAAACGGCTGGCGAACACGTCGAGCTGAAACCGTTCGAGTCGACGGGATCGACCGAAAGCGCCACCGGCGTGTGCCTCGGCATGGTGGACGGCGCGATCCTGCAGAACGACGCGGTCGACCTGCGCGCCCGGCAGCCTGACTGCGCCGGCAAGGTCGATGTCGTCGGCAAGCCGCTCTACCCGTACTACGGGTTTCTGGTCATTTCGGCGGCGGCCCCATACGACACCTTGAACCGACTGATCGACCACCTGCCGAACGGCAAGGCGTGGACGGTCGCGGTCGGCGAGAACGGCTCGGGCGGCGCGGTCACGATGTCAAACCTGCTGAAATACGATCCGGCGTGGAAGGCGGCGGTGGCGACCGTGGATTACGGGCTCGAGACGGCGCTCGGGCGCGTGAAGGACCGGTCGCTCGACGGGTTTTTCGTGATGGACGCGCCCGACTCGCCGCTGATCGAGCGCATCGCCGCCGAGAAGGCGGCCAACGGCAAGCCGGCGTTCAAGTTCGCCGACGTGCGCCCGAGCGACGCGTTCTATGCGCTAAAAGACTGGGCGGGCCGGCCGATGTACCAGGAGGCGGTGGTGACGCCGGGCTTCCTGCGCAGCACCAAGTCGGTTTCGGTCGATGCGGTGGTGGTCGTGGCGAACCAATACCGCGAGGATCGCAAGGCGGGCGGCCCGAGGGTGGTCGACGCCCTCGCGACCGCGATCGACAAGGCGTCGGCCGCCATCCTCGCCGACACCAAGACGCCGCGCGACTGGGTGCCGGCAAGCGCCCAACGCTAAAACGGGATTAGCCGACCCCGCTCATGTCGATCTGGTTGCGATAGGCGACCGCCGTCGACAGTGGCCAGAACGCGAACCCCTTGGCCGGCAGCGTCGGCAACCACGCCTCCAGCGCGTCGAGCGTCATGCCACGCGGGTGGCCGATCGCGATGACGTGGCCGAACTTGCGCGCCTGAGTCTCGATGTCCTGCAGCTCGTTCATGATAACGTCCGGGTGCATCTTCCAGTCGATGAACACGTCGCGGCCGGCGGCCGGCACGCCCGCCGCCTCGGCCCGCGCCAGCGCCACGCTTTTGCCGATTACGATGCTGTCGAGGAACAGCATGGTTCGCGCCCGGGTCTCGGCCGCGACCAGATCCATCAGCTTGGCGTCGCAGGTGGCGACCGTGCCCATGTGGTTGTTGAGTCCGACCGTCTGAGGCACGGCGTCCATTGCGGCGCGCAGGCGGGCGAGGTTGACCTCCGGCGGCAGGTCGATGCGCAGCGGGTCGGGGCCGGTCTGTAGGATGCTGTTGCTGTGCACCTGCATCGGCATGTGCAACGTCGCCTCGTGGCCGCGCGCGGCACCGGCGGCGACTTGCTCGGGCAGGCGTGGCGCGAACGGGAACCAGCTTAGCGTCAGCGGGCCGGGCAGGGCAATCGCGCGCTCGGTGCCGGGATGCATCCAGCCCATGTCGTCGATTACGATGGTGATCGCCGGCTTGCCGTCCATCGGCGGTTGCCGGATCGCGTTGCGCTGCCACTGCGGCCGGCCCGAAACGGTCGCCGGGAGGCCGTCGGTGGCCCGCAACGCCGTCGGCGGAGCCACTGGCGCGAGCAGTTCCGGGGCCACGTTGCCGGCTTCGACCAGCGGCGGCAACGGCGGGCCGGAGTGGCCCAACGCGGCACGCACAGCCGGGGCGAGTGCCAGGAATGCGGCACCGGTGGTCGCTCCGGCGATGACGGCGCGGCGTGGGATGATCATGGCACGTGCTTTCAGGCGCTGACGCCCGTAGGTATCGCGAAATGAACCGAAACGCTACGGCGAATCTACGTCGAACGTCACTATCGCAGTGCAATAGAGATGCTTCGACCGTTCTGCGTCAGCGAGTTACGGAATTCAGCCATCGGGTCGCTTCAGCTCCAATGTCGCCTCGCAGCCGGGCGCCGCGAAGTGCAAATGCGCGCCGTTCGAGTCGATTGTTCCGCTAGCGGTGCGTATCGCCGCCGGCTGCTTGCGCGAGGTGGTGGTGCCACGGGTCGGCGGCGTCCAGCTTGCCTGCACCGTGCCGGCCGCGTCGACCGTTCCCCGCAGGACGATGGTGCCGTCCGAGGGCGTCAGCGCGACCTCCGTCCCGCGCCTGACCAGGGTGGCTTGGACGACGGCTCCGCCGCACGCCGGTCCGGGGCCCACGTAGCGCCGTTCGGACGCTGGCGCGGCACAACCGGCAAGTATGAGTGCGACCGGAACGGCCAGCGACCTGACATCGATTTGCATGGCCGGCCCATAGCACGAGGTAGCCAACGCGCGCGGGACCGGCGATAACCGTTCCGCGACGCCGCTGAAACGCGGCTTGCCCAATCAGCGCGGGGTCCGGCGGGCCACCGCATAAACGGAGAGGCGCCCATGACCAGCCCACGCCAGACCGGACTGCTCGCGACCGTCGCGTTCGCCATCGGGGTTTGGGCGGCGGCGCCGGCCGCCGCCGGCACGATCGTGTTCAACACCGACACGTCGGACCCGAAGCCGAAGGCTGCGTTCGAGGCGGTGGTCAAGAAGTTCCAGGCGGAAAACCCTGACATCACCATCAAGATGAACATCTACGACCACGAGAGCTACAAGAGCTCGATCCGCAACTGGCTGACCTCGGCGCCGCCCGACGTCGCGTTGTGGTACTCGGGCGAGCGGATGAGGCAGTTCGTGGCGCCGGGCCTGCTGGAGGACGTGAGCGCGCTGTTCACGGCCGACATGAAGGCGCAGTTCGCGCCGAAGGTGCTGGACACGGTGACGATCGACGGCAAGCAGTGGGGCGTGCCGTACAGCTATTACCAGTGGGGCATTTTCGCGCGCACCGACCTGCTGAAGAAGGCCGGTGTCACCGACATCAAGACTTGGGACGACCTGCTCTCGGCCTGCGACAAGCTGAACGCGGCGGGCGTCGAGCCGATCGACATAGGCAGCAAGGACCTGTGGCCGACCGCCGGCTGGTTCGACTACATCGACCTGCGGCTGAACGGCTACGACTTCCACATGCAGCTGATGGCCGGCAAGGTCAGCTGGGAGGACCCGAAGGTGCGCGCCGTGTTCGCGCAGTGGAAGCAGCTGCTCGACCACAAGTGCTTCGTGAAGAACCACACCAGCCTGTCGTGGCAGGAGAGCCAGAGCCTGCTGTACCAGGGCAAGGCCGGCATGATGCTGATCGGCAACTTCATCACACAGGGGATGCCGGCCGACGCCGCGCCAAACATGGGATTCTACACGTTCCCGACCATCGCCGCCGGGGTCGCCGACGCCGAAGAGGCGCCGATGGAGAGCATCCACATCCCCGCTGGCGCCAAGAACAAGGCGGACGCGATGAAGTTCATGGCGTTCATGATGCGTGCCGACACGCAGGCGATGATTAACGACGCCGAGAAGCAGCTGCCCGCGAACCGCACGGCCAAGGTCAACGATGACCGGTTTTTGCAAGCGGGCGCCGCTCAGTTGAACGCGGCGACGCACCTGACGCAGTTCCTCGACCGCGACACCAGCGAGGATCTCGCGACCGTGGCGATGAAGGGGTTCCAGGAGTTCATGGTTAAGCCCGAGCGCCTCGACAGCGTGCTGGCCGGCATCGAGCGGGCGCGCAAGCGGATCTACGCCGCCAACTGATGTCGGCTTCGACCAGCCTGGGTCTGCGCGTTTCGGATAGCTGGTGGCGGCGCAACCAGATGGCGCTGGCACCGGCGATCCTACTGGCCCCGGCGTGCCTGCTGTTCGCGGTGTTCGTGGTCTGGCCGATCGCCGACAGCCTGTGGATCAGCCTGCACGACTGGGACGGCATCAAGGCGATGCGGTTCATCGGTATTGGCAACTACACCGAGCTGTTCACCGACGACGTGTTCTACACGGCGTTGGTCAACAACGTGCTATGGCTGGTGGCGTTCATGCTGGCCCCGGTGTTCGGGCTGGCGCTCGCGCTGTTCCTGAACCAGACGCTGTTCGGAATGCGGCTGGTGAAATCGCTGTTCTTCTTCCCGTTCGTGATCAGCCAGGTCGTCGTCGGATTGGTGTTCGGCTGGTTCCTCAACGCCGATTTCGGGTTGGTCAACACGGTGCTGGGCGGGCTCGGGTTCGCGCCGGTCGACGTGCTCGGCAACGAGCGGTATGCGACGTTCGGCATCATGGCGGCGGGGCTGTGGCCGCAGACCGCGTACTGCATGATCCTGTATCTGACGGGGTTGACGGCGATCAACCCGGAGCTGGTCGAGGCGGCGCGGCTCGACGGTGCCAAGGGGTTCCGGCTGTTGCGCCACATCATCTTGCCGCAGCTGCGTCCGGCGACGTTCATCGCGATCGTGGTGTGCGTCGTCGGCGCGCTGCGGAGCTTTGATCTCGTCTCGATCATGACCAAGGGCGGGCCGTACGACAGCTCGTCGGTGCTGGCGTTCTACATGTACCAGCAGACGTTCGCCTCGTTCCGCTACGGCTACGGGGCTGCCATCGCGACCGTGCTGTTCTTCATCATGGACGTGTACATCGCCTTCTTCCTGGTGTCGCTGCTCCGGCGGGAGCGCCGCTGATGTTCCCGACACCGCTGCAAAAACAGTCGCCGCGCGCGCGCGCGATCTATCGGACGGTGGTGCCGGTCAGCCTGCTGATCTGGCTGTTGCCGCTGTTCGCGATCGCGCTGACGTCGACGCGATCCCTGGAAGACCTGACCCGGGGCAACTACTGGGGTTGGCCAACCGATCTGCGGATCGTGCAGAACTACACGGCAGTGTTCACGTCCTCGCCGATGGGACGGTACCTGCTCAACAGCGTCGTCATCACGCTGCCGGCGGTGCTGGGCACGCTGGCGGTGTCGACCATGGCGGGCTTCGCGCTGGCCCGATACAAGTTCCGTGGCAACGCGGTGCTGTTCGCCATTTTTATCGCCGGCAATTTCGTGCCGTTCCAGGTGCTCATGATCCCGGTGCGCGACCTGTTCGTGCACATCATCCCGCTGTACGACACCGTCTGGGCACTGGTGCTGTTCCACATCGCGTTCCAGACCGGCTTCTGCACGCTGTTCATGCGAAACTTCATCCGCGAGCTGCCGGACGCGCTAGTCGAGGCGGCGCGGATCGAGGGCGTCGCCGAGCTGCGGATCTTTTGGCACGTCATCCTGCCGCTGGTGCGGCCGGCGCTGGCGGCGTTGGCGGTGCTGGAATTCACCTTCATTTGGAACGACTATTTCTGGGCGCTGGTGCTGGTGCAGAGCGACAGCGCGCGTCCGGTGACGGCGGGCCTGCAGGCGCTGGCCGGACAGTGGCTCGCGTCCTGGCAGTTGATATCGGCGGGTGCGCTGATCGCGGCGGCCCCGTCCGTCGTGATCTTCTTCGTCATGCAGCGGCATTTCATCGCGGGGCTCACGCTGGGCGCGGTGAAGGAGTGATGCGGCTCGATGGCCTGAACACGACGCTGCTGCTGGCGCCGCGCGCGGAGGGGTTGCCGGAGATCGTGCACTGGGGTGCGCGGTTGCCGGACGGGGCCGAGGGTTTGCGGGATCGGGCGCGGGCCAACAACCTGCTCGACGACGACATCGCCGAGGCGTCGTTGTTTCCAACCGCCGGCACCGGGTTGTTCCGTTCGCCCGCGTTGGTCGCGCATCGCGGCGGCCGCGATTGGAGCGCCGCGTTTACCCAGGTCCAGTCCGACGGCGCGTTGCGGGTCACCGCACGCGATCCGGTCGCGCGGTTGCTGCTGGTGCTGGAGATGGCGTTGCCGCCCGATGGCGACGTGTTGTCGATGCGGGTCACGCTGACCAACGAGGGCGAAGCGCCGCTCACCGTCGATCACCTTGCATCCGGCGCCGTGCGGATGCCTCCGGAGGCGACCGAGTTACGGACGTACGGCGGCCGCTGGGCGCACGAGTTCACCGAAACGCCCACGACGTTGCGTGACGGCTCGCTGTTGCTGGAGAACCGGCGCGGCCGCACGTCGCATGATCGGTTTCCGCTGTTGGTCGCAACCACCGCCGGCTGCGGCGAGGCGGTCGGCACGGCGTGGGGCGTCCACCTCGGCTGGAGCGGTAACTCCCGAATCGTCGCAGACCGGCTCGGCGACGGCTCGTTGCTGGTGGTCGCGGGTGAGTTGCTGATGCCGGGCGAGGTGGAGCTGGTTCCCGGCGAGAGCCTGGCCACCCCGACGCTGTATGCCGGATGGTCCGACGCCGGCATGGCGGGTCTCTCGCGCTCGTTCCACGCCTACGCCCGCGCGCCCCTGCTGCAGATGCCGGCGACGCCGCGCCCGGTCACGCTTAACACCTGGGAGGGCACCTATTTCGCCCACGACGAGGCGAGGCTGATTCGGGAGGCGACCGCCGCCTCGGCACTCGGGATCGAGCGGTTCGTGCTCGACGATGGCTGGATGGTGGCGCGCGACCACGACCATGCCGGCCTGGGCGACTGGATTGTAGACCTGGCGAAATACCCAAACGGGCTAGAGCCTTTGGCGCGTCATGTAACCGCCCTCGGAATGCAGTTCGGCCTGTGGGTCGAGCCGGAGATGGCGAACCCGGACAGTGCCGCGTTGCGCGAGCACCCCGAAGCGGCGTTGTCCGTAGCCGGTCGCGAGCAGCGCCTGTCGCGCAGGCAACTCGTGCTCGATCTGGCCGACCCGGCGGTGTGGGCGCGGGTTTATGCGGCGCTCGACGCGCTGCTGCGCAAGCTGCCGATCGGCTACCTGAAATGGGACATGAACCGCGACCTCGTGGCGGCCGGGAACGCCGCAGGTCGGCCCGCGCATCGCGCGCAGGTCCATGCGACGTACGCGCTGATGGATCGCCTGCGGGCCGATCACCCGGCGTTGGAGATCGAGAGCTGCGCGTCGGGCGGGGCGCGGGCGGACTGGGGCGTGCTGGCGCGGACGCAGCGCGTGTGGACGTCCGACTGCAACGACGCGCTGGAACGGCTGCGGATCCAGCGCGGGGCCGCGCGCCTGCTGCCGCCGGAGGTGATGGGTTCCCACGTCGCCGCCAGCCCCAACCACCAGACCGGCCGCCGTCACACGCTGGCGTTCCGCGCGGCGGTGGCGATGCTCTGCCACTTCGGCGTCGAACTCGACCCGCTGGAACTGACTGATGCCGAGCTCGACGAGCTGGGCGGTTGGATCGCGCTGCACAAGCGGCTACGGCCGGTGCTGCACGCGGGCCGGCATGTCAGCGCGGACGCCGTGGACGGGCGCACGTTGACCGGCGTGGTCGACGACGCGCGGGCCGTCTACCTGGTGGCGCAGGAGGTGGCGCCGGCCCGCGCGCACCCGGCCCCGTTGCGCCTGCCGGGCTTGGTCCCGGAGGCGCGATACCGCGTGCGCATCCCGGCGCCGCAGCGGCCGATCGCGGCGGCGTCGTATGGCCATCGCGCGCTATACGGCGAGGGCGTCGTCCATGCCGGGGGCACGCTCGCGCACGCCGGCTTCGGACCGCCGCCGCTGCGCCCGGAGACGGCGCTGATCCTCGAACTGACTCGGGAAGACTGAGATGGCCGATGTCTCGCTGCGCGGGGTGACCAAGTCGTTCGGGCCGGTGGACGTCATCAAGGGTATCGACCTCGACGTGAAGCACGGTGAGTTCTGCGTGTTCGTCGGCCCGTCCGGTTGCGGCAAGTCGACGCTGCTGCGGCTGGTCGCGGGTCTGGAGGACATCACCGCCGGCGAAATCCGCATCGCCGACGTCGACGTGTCGCACACGCCCCCTGCCAATCGCGGCATCGCAATGGTGTTCCAGTCGTACGCGCTCTACCCCCACATGACGGTGCGCGAGAACATCAGCTTTGGCCTGCGGATGGCAAACGCCCCCAAGGCCGCGATCGCCACACGAGTGGCCGAGGCGGCGCGGCTGCTGCAGCTTGACACGTATCTCGACCGCAAGCCGTCGCAACTGTCCGGCGGGCAGCGGCAGCGCGTGGCGATCGGCCGCGCCATCGTGCGCGAGCCGGAGGTCTTCCTGTTCGACGAGCCATTATCGAATCTTGATGCCGCGCTCAGGCTGCAAACGCGTGTCGAGATCCTGAAATTGCATCAGGCGCTAGGCGCGACGATGATCTACGTCACCCACGACCAGGTCGAGGCGATGACGATGGCCGACAAGATCGTCGTGCTGCAGGCCGGCCGGGTCGAGCAGGTCGGTAGCCCGCTCGAGCTGTACGAGCGCCCACGCAACTTGTTCGTGGCCCAGTTCATCGGCTCGCCGCGCATGAACACGGTGCCCGGCCGGATTGCCACCGTGGTGGACGGCGCGGCCCGGGTCGAACTGCCGGGCGGCGGCAAACTCAATGTCCCGCTCAACGGCTTTTCGCTCCCGCCTGGCCCGGTGCTGGTTGGCATCCGGCCGGAGCACGTCCTGGTCGACGTCGGCCCCGGCGTACCCGGCACTGTCACCCTCGCCGAGCATCTGGGTGCCGAGACGATCCTGCACATGGACATGGCGGACGGCCCGGGTCTGGTCGCGCGCGGCGACGGGCGGGCGCCGCAGCGAATCGGCGATCGTGTCACCCTGACGCTCGACCCGCAGTTCTGCCACCTGTTCGACCCCGCCGGCCCGGCGCTGGTCAACGCTCCCGGCTGAAAGAAAACATCATGCTCGGCGTCTGCTACTACCCCGAACACTGGCCCGAAGCCTGGTGGCCCGACGACGCGGCGAAGATGCGCGAGATGGGCATTGTCTACGTCCGCATCGGCGAGTTCGCGTGGAGCCGCATGGAGCCGGCGCCGGGCCGCTACGAGTGGGGGTGGCTCGATCGCGCGCTGAATGTGCTCGGCGACGCCGGGCTTCGCGTGGTGCTGTGCACGCCGACGCCGACGCCGCCCAAGTGGCTGGTCGACGCGCATCCCGAGATCCTGCCGGTCGACGCGCAGGGCCGGGTTCGCAACTTTGGCAGCCGCCGTCATACGACGTTCAGTTCGGCCGCGTGGTGGGAGGCGAGCCGCACCATCGTGGACGCCATCGCCGCGCGCTACGGCAGCCACCCGGCGGTGGCCGGCTTGCAGCTCGACAACGAGTTCGGCTGCCACGACACCGTGCTGTCGTACGGCGCCGAGGATTTGCGTGCGTTCCGTGACTGGCTGCGCCGCCGCTACCAGGACCCGGAGCGGCTGAACGAGGCGTGGGGCAACGTGTTCTGGTCGATGGAAGTCTCCGCGTTCGACCAGGTCAGCCTGCCAGTGCTGGCGGTGACCGAAACCAATCCGGCGGCGCGGTTGGACTACTGGCGGTTCGCGTCCGACCAAGTCGCCGCCTACGCCGCGATGCAGACGGCCATACTGCGCGCGCATTCGCCGGGCCGCTTCGTGACGCACAACTTCATGGGTCGCTTCATCGAGTTCGACCACTGGAAGACAGGTGCCGAACTCGATTTCGCGACCTGGGACAGCTACCCGCTCGGTTTCACCGAACAGCGCGAGTTGTCGTCCGGGCAACGCGAGATGTTCGTCGAGACCGGCCATCCGGACATGGCCGCGTTCCACCACGACCTCTATCGCGGCGTCGGGCGCGGCCGCTGGTGGGTGATGGAGCAGCAGCCCGGCCCGGTGAACTGGGCCCCGTACAACCCGGTGCCGAAGCCCGGCATGGTGCGGCTGTGGACCTGGGAGGCGCTGGCGCACGGGGCGGAGGTGGTCAGCTACTTCCGCTGGCGGCAGGCGCCGTTCGCGCAAGAGCAGATGCACGCCGGCCTGCACCGCCCGGACCGCGAGCGCTCGCCGGGCGGCATCGAGGCGGCGCAGGTCGCGACCGAACTCGCGGCGCTCGATTTGCCGGATAGCGAGCCGGCGCGGGTCGCGTTGGTGTTCGACTACGAGGCGGCGTGGGTGACGAAGATCCAGCCGCAGGGCCGTGATTTCGACTACATGGAGCTGTGCCTGCGTTGGTACGAGGCGGCGCGGCGCTGCGGTTTGGACATCGACGTCGTGCCGCCCGGCGCGCCGCTTGCCGAATACGCGGCGGTGCTGGTCCCGTGCCTGCCGATCGTCACCGACGCGGCGCGCGAGGCGTTCGCGGCGACCGAGGCGGTGTTGCTGTTCGGCCCCCGCAGCGGCAGCAAGACGACGCACTTCGCGATCCCGCCCGAACTGCCGCCCGGTCCGTTGCAGGCGCTGCTGCCGATGCGCGTCACCCAGGTCGCCTCGCTGCGCCCCGGCCTGACCCACGCCGTCGCCGGGGCGGTCGCGGGTGCGATGGAGCGGTGGCGCGAATGGGTCGAGCCGACGGGTGACATCCGGGTCATTGCCCAGTTCGCCGACAACACCCCGGCGCTCCTGCGTTCGGGCCGCGCGTTTTATTTGGCCGGCTGGCCCGACGAGGCGCTGCTGCGTGCCACGATGCGGCACACGCTGGCGTTGGCTGGGCTGTCGCTGATGGAGTTGCCGGCCGGGGTGCGGATCCGGCGGCGCGGCGACTTGACGTTCGCATTCAACTACGGGCCGGAGCCGTGGACGGTGCCGGTGATGGCGGGGTTCGTGCTGGGCCGGGCCTACATTCCGCCGCAAGGTGTCGCGGCGTGGCGATAGCGGGTTGGGGCGGGAGGATTCGAACCTCCGCATGGCGGAATCAAAATCCGCTGCCTTACCGCTTGGCGACGCCCCACCAGGAGCCCTGATTAGGCCCCGGACCCGGCTTCCCGCAAGCCGGTCGATGACCACCAGCCCGTCGGCAACCGCCCGGTCTCCGGCGCCCGCGCGAACACTCCGTAGCACGTGGCCCCACTCCCGCTCATGCGCGCGAGCAGGCACCCTGGCGTCGCCCGCAACCACGCCAGCGCGTCATCGATCTCCGGGCAGAGCGCCGCCGCCGCCGCCGCCAGGTCGTTGCGTGTGTGCGCGAGCCAGTCGATGAAGTCCGGCAACCCGGACCAGCCCGGCGGGATGTCGAGCGCGGCGGAGAACCCGGCGGCACGCGCCCGGAACACCGCCGGGGTCGACACACCGACGCCCGGATTGACCAGGACCAGCGAGAACTCCGGCAACGGCGGTAGGTCGTCCAAGATCTCGCCCACGCCGCGCATTCGCGCCGGTCGGCTGGCGAGGCATACCGGCACGTCGGCCCCGAGCCCGGCCGCCACCCGCGCCCAATCCCCCGAGACACCCAACAGCCGCGACACCGCCCGCAACGTGGCCGCCGCATCGGCCGAACCACCGCCGATGCCCGACGCCACCGGCAACCGCTTATCGAGCGTGAGGCTCGCCCGCGCGGGCACGCCGGCGGCCTCGGCCAGCGCCCGCGCCGCCCGCAGCACCAGATTGTCGGGCTCGGCCGCGAGCGTCGCGCCGAACGGCCCCGTCACTGTCAGCGTCAATTCGTCCGCCGCCTCGGCCGTCAGCACGTCTCCCGCCGCCGCGAACACCGCCAGGCTGTCGAGCGTGTGGTAACCGTCCGCCCGCCGCCCGGTGACGTGCAGCGCCAAGTTCACCTTGGCCCAGGCATGTTCGAAAATCAGGGCGCGGCGCTGGCCGGCAGCGCCTTCAACCCCGCCTGGTAGTGCGCCGCGTCCTTCGGCTCCGGCTTTAGCGTCAGCGCGCGCTGCCACTGGAATGCCGCCTCGCGCAGCCGGCCCGCCGCCTGGTAGGCGTCGCCGAGGTGGCCGTTGATGGTCGCGTCCTCCGGCATCAGCTCGCTCGCCCGCTCCAGCTGCTTGACCGCCTCGGTGACGTCGCCCTGTCGCAAGGCGACCCAGCCGAGGCTGTCGACGAACGCGCCGTCGTTGGGGTCGCGCGCCACTGCCCGCTGCACCATCGCCCGGGCGCGGGGTAAGTCCTCGCCGCGCTCGGTCCAGGCGTAGGCGAGGTAGTTCAGCACCTCCGGCTGGTCCGGCGCCAGCGCCAGCGCCTTCTCGAAATCCGCCTGCGCCGCCTGCCACTGGTCGGCCTGGTCGTGGGCGATGCCCCGGTCGTAGAACAGCGGCCAGTCGCCGCGCGCCGGCGTGCCGATCCGCGCCACCGCCTGGTCGTAGGCGAGCGCCGCCTCGGCCGGCCGCTTGGCCACCCGCAACAGCGTGCCCTTGAGCGAGTAGGGTTCGGCCCGGTCCGGCACCTTCGCGATTAGTCGGTCGGCGACCTTCAGCGCCTCGTCCACCTTGTCCGCCGCGCGCAGCAGGTCGGCGCGTCGGACATCCACCAGCGGGCCGAGCGGGTCGGTGGCGCCGACGCCGCTGAGCAGCGTCAGCGCCGCGTCGGACCGGCCGGCCTGCGCCTGCACCTCGGCCGACAGTAGCCGGGCGGCGGTGAAGTCGGGCCGCATGTCGAGCGCCAGCCGCAGCAGGATCGCCGCGTACTCGCTGGAGTCCTGCGCCCGCAAGGTGGCCGCCAACGCCAGGTAAACCTCGGCCATGCCGTCCGTCGCGTTGCGGATTTGTGGCGCCGCCACGTCGCGCTGCAGTCCCGCCGCCGCCAGCGACACCTCGGGGCTCTGTGCCGCCATTTGCGTCAGCAGCTGTCGCGCCGCGTCCGGCTGGCCGTCACGCGCTTCGAAACTCGCGATCTCGCGCGCGAGGTCGAGGTTGATGCTCGGGTAGTTGGCGCGCGCCAGGGCGTACAGGCGCCGCGCCTCCGGCACCCGCTGCGACAGGTCGGCGATCAATGCCGCGTGCAGCGCGAACACGCCGCGCGAGCGGTCATCGGCAAAGTAAGGCTGCAGCGTCGCCAAGGCGACATCCGGATGGCCGCCGCCGTATTGCGTCCACGCCGTCAGCAACGGCTGCAGCACCTGCGTCGCACCCTGGCGCGGCAGCTTGGAAAACCGTTCGGCGGCGCGGTCCCAACGTCCGGCGCGGGCGTCGATGTCGCCGAGCACCAGGATCGCCGCCGGGTTGCCGGCCTGCTTGGCCGCCAGCCCGGCGGCTTCCGGGCGGCCGGCGAGCAGGCAGGTCAGGAACGCCTGTTGCAAGATCTCCTGGTTGCCCGGGTCGGCCGCGAGCGCCCGCAGGAATGCGCTGGCCGCGAGGTCGAGATCGCCGTGCTGCCCCGCCAGCCGACCCGCGAGGAACGCGCCCGACGCGGCGGTCGCGTCCTCGGCGGCCGGCACGACCTGGCGGGAACCGGCGTTGATCGCGCCCGGGCCGTTGCCCGGGCCGTTCTGGCCGAACCGCAGGCTGGTGGGGGTGCCGGCCGCGCACGACGACAGCAAGACGAGGCCGACGGCGACGCTTTGGCGGAGCAACAGGCTAGGGTTCATGAAGAAGACGCTACCAGGGCTGTAACCGGTTATCCATGCGGTGATGCTGGATGTCTGGCTTCGACGCGGCTTTACTATGGGGCTCCGGATGATCGACGCCCTTCACGCATTGCGCCTGCAGATCGAGTGGGGCGCCGACGAGGCGCTCGGGGCCGAGCCGCGCGATCGCCGCCGCGCGCTCCCCGACGTCGGGATTACCCCGGTGCCGGCCCGGGCCGCGCCGGCCCCAGCGCCGGCCCCAGCGCCGGCCACCGCGTCATACGCCACGAGCGAGGAGATCGACGACGCCCTGCGGGCCACCGGCGGGGCGGGGCTGGCGATCACGGCACAACACTTCGTCGGCGTGCGCGGCCGACCTGACGCCGCCGTGCTGATCATCGGCGACTGCCCGGGCGAGGCGGAGGAGCGCAGCGGCGTCGCGTTCTCTGGCGAGCCCGGCCGCCTGCTGGCGATAATGCTGGGATCAGCCGGGATCGGTCTCGACGACTGCGCCTTCGGCTACATGGTGCCGTGGCGACCACCAGGCGGTCGGCCGCCGACCGACGTCGAGATCGCGGTGTGTGCGCCGTTCACGCTGGCTCGACTGGCGCTCCGGCCGCCGCGTGTCGTGTTGCCATGCGGCGCCGGCGTCGTGCGGGCGCTGCTCGGACCCACGGCGGGTGCTCGCTCGCGCGGACGGCTGCTGCTGGCCCCGATTTCTGGCGCGGACCCGTTGGCGTGCCTCGTGCTGCAAGCGCCGGAACAGGCGATGGCGAGCGCCCGCGGCAAGGCGCAAGCGTGGCTGACCATACGTTTGCTGCGCCGCACCATACCCATGGCACCTACATAATAAATCATGGATATCACGGTCTCGTGATAACACGCCTTTCTGTAAGTTGTTGTTTCTGCCCGAGTTACACTGTGTGGCGCGCTCTATTCGGGTTGCGCGCAAATAATGCCGCCTGTAGCGGACCTGCATGCGGCGCATCGGATCGTCAATCTTCCGTCTACCGGGCGCTACCGCCCTGATCGCAGGAGCGGCGATCATGTCCGCCGCCGCCTCGCCGCCTGAACGGTCGCCGACGGCCTCATACGAGGAGGCGATGGCAATTCCGCGCGTGCTGGCACCCGGCGGCGACGAGGTCGCGTTGCCGCAGCCGTTGCCGCCATCCGAGGCCGCCCGCATCCGCCTGATCCTGCGGTTGCAGGGTCGCGGCGATCTGGCGGCTGCCGCGCGTGAGACGGGCCGGCTTGATACGTCGACTAACCTCGGTCACGCGATGCTGGGTTACGTGCTGGCCGACCGGCACCTGGGGCGACATAGCCACACGGCCGTCGAGGAGCTCGGCCGATGGCTGGAGCGGTGGCCCGGCTTGCCCGACGCGATCCCGGTTCACGCCCTGCTGGTGTCGCGGCTGCCGCATGGTTCCCCATCGCCAGTCGCGCCGGTGTCTGCGACGTTGTCGACCCCGACCGCCGGGGACATGCCGGCGACCGTGCCGGTGCCCGAAGAGATGGGCATGTTGCTGTCGGGTCTGGCCCGCAACGGCGAACTCGACCGCGACGTGCGGGATCGGGCGCGGCGTGGCGGGGCGTCGGGCGTGATGGGGTTGTTGCGTCGCACGCGGGGGTTGGCGCCCGGCTATGCGTCGCAGCTGGCCGGCGAGGCGGCGCGCGACCTGTTCACGTCCAACCGCGACGAGGACGCATTGCGACTGGGGATGTCGGGAGCGGCGGCGTGTGGGCGCGACGGCGGCTGCCAAGTCGCGGCGCTGGCACCCTATATGGCCGGTCTGGCGGCGTGGCGGCTCGATCGCCCCGAAATCGCCAAGACATACTTCGAGCGGGCGTGGCGGGCCGAGTTGACCACGGCGGCACAGCGCGCCGCCGCGGCCTTCTGGGCCGCGCGGGCGCACCTGCGAAGTCACGACGCCGAATACGTGACGTGGCTGGGCCGTGCGGCCTCCGAGCGGGTCACGTTATATGGGCAGATTGCCCGGCGGATGCTGGCCGACGGCGGCGACGAACGCGGACCGGCCGAACGGTCCGCCCGCGAGGTGCTGACGGAGGCGGATGCCGACGCGATCGCCGCGACCGAGGAGGGCCTGCGTGCCTTCGCGCTGTTACAAGTCGGCGAGCGACCCCGCGCCGAGGCTGAACTGCGCCGGTTGTGGCCGCGGGTGCAAGGCGATCCTGGGCTGGCACGGGCGATCATGCTGGTCGCCGACCGGGCGGGGTTGTCGTCGCTGGCGGCACAGCTGGCCGACTTGGTGCAGGCGGCCGACGGCCGGCCGCGCGAAAATACCCGGTTCCGTATTCCGAAGTTGCGGCCCGATGGCGGATTTCGCGTCGATCCGGCGATCGTCTACGCCCTGGCCCGCACCGAGTCGGATTTTAACAGCCAATGCCTGTCCTCGGCGGGCGCTGTGGGGATCTTGCAAATCATGCCCGAGACCGCGCAGTTCGTGCTCGGCTTCGGCGGCCACAAGGTCGATCCGCACGGCAGCTGGGTCAATCAGCAGCTCCGCGATCCGTCGTCCAACCTCGATCTGGGCCAGCGCTACGTCGCTTGGCTCGCCGACGTCGACGCGGTGAATGGCGATCTGATCCGCCTGCTCGCGAGCTATAACGCAGGCCCGGCGAAGGTCGAGCAGTGGAACGGGACGATGCGCGACATGGGCGATCCGCTGCTGTTCATCGAGGCCATCCCGATCGACGAGACGCGCGCGTATGTGCCGCGCGTGCTGACCTACACCTGGATCTACGCGGCGCGGCTGCGGCTGCCGACGCCGAGCCTGGACGAACTTGCGGCGGGCGGTCGGCCACGTTTCCATCCGCTACGCACCCGTGCGGGAACGGCGGCGCGGTTGCATTAGCGATGGCACGGATCGACGAGAGCCGCGTGTTCGTGTCGGTCGGCATCGCGGTGTTGACCGTGAGCGACACACGAACGTTGCAGACTGACACCTCCGGCGACGCGCTGATGGAACGCATCGCCACCGCCGGCCACCAGATCCGCGCGCGCGACATCGTGGTGGACGACGCGGCCGCGATCGAGGCGAAGCTGCGGGCCTGGATCGCGACGCCCGACATCGACGTGGTGATCACGACCGGGGGCACCGGCATCACCGGGCGCGACGTGACGCCCGAGGCGTTCGACCGCGTGCTGGACAAACGCATCGACGGGTTCGGCGAACTGTTCCGGATGCTGAGCTTCCAGAAGATCGGCACCTCGACGATGCAGTCCCGCGCGCTGGCGGGCGTCGCCGACGGCACCTACCTGTTTGCGCTGCCGGGCAGCACCGGGGCGGTCAAGGACGCATGGGACGACATCCTGGTGTGGCAGCTCGACGCCCGGCACCGGCCGTGCAACCTGGTCGAGCTCATGCCGCGCCTGCGTGAGCACCTGACGTAAGGTCTTCGACTTGGTCGACGTCGGCCAGCGTTTGCGCGTATCTGATACGCCGGTGCGCGAAGTTGACCAGCGTGTCGGCAAGCGCGTGCTCCGACGACCAGCGAACGTTGGCGAACGGGGTCGCGGGCCTGCGCGCTCCCATTGCCACCAGCCAATAGCCGCCGTCCGTCGCCGGCCCGAATACCGCGTCAACTCCGCAAAGGGCGTGCAGGATGCTGGCGATCTCATCGGCGCTGAGTGCCGGGATGTCGCATCCAACCAACGCCACACGCCGGCGCGGGTGGGCGCGAAATGCGCGATCCATGCGGACGCCGAGGTCGCCCCGTGCCTGATCCATGCGAACGGCGTGCTGTCGCCACGGCCCCCTGGCACCAGTGGGGACGGCCGCGAGGCATACCGCGAACCGCCGGTCGCCTCGCAACTTTCGCAGTGTGGCGGCCAGTGTTTCGGAATGGAAGCGCAACGCTCGACGTTCGCCGACGCCGGCGGCGAGCCGGGTTTTCACCGTGCCCAGACGCGGCGCGCGGGCGAACACGATGACGAGCGGCTTCAACGATAAACCTGTTGGATGACACGGGTCGGGACGCCCGCTCGATACATCGCAAGGCACAGCAGGTTCCTGGCCGACCGCCGCAACCATCCGTCGCGCTCCCACCGCGCGGCGGAGGTGATCGCCGGGTGCTGCAATGACCTCAGCCGACCGCACCCCAGTCGCCGCGCGAGGTCGACGTCCTCCATCAGGGGCAACAGATTCATTCCGCCAACGCTGTCGAGTAGCGCACGGCTGATCAACAATCCTTGGTCGCCGTAGGGCAACGCCAACGCGCGGCAGCGCCATGCCACCAGCCGCTCGAGCCGGCGCGCGCGCGGGTCGGCGCTGTCGATGACGAAGCTGAAATAGCCGGCGCGGTCTGGCGAAAACTCGATGTGTCTGGCCACCACGTCACGCCAACCTGGGGCGAGCCGGGTGTCGGCATGCAGCAGGAGCACCCAAGGCGTTGCAGCTGCCGCAATACCCGCCGCGAGCTGGCCGCCCCGGCCGGGTGGCGCCGCGACGGTGTGGGCGCCCGCGTCCCGCGCAACGACGACGGTTGCGTCGGTGCTGCCCCCGTCGACCACGACCACCGCGTGTCGGCCGATCGCGGCCAGCGTCGCCGGCAACGTCGTCGCGGCGTTAAGCGCCGGGATCACCACGGTAAACGTGTTCACTTTCTGTTCTTGACACCCGCCGCTTCTTGGACAAAGGTTAATGCAGGAACGAATGAGGAACAAGTCAGATGGACATGGTCCGTGAGCTCGATCCGGAGCAGCTTGCCGCGTTCGACCAGCCCGACATCGACTTGCCCGCCGAGCCCGCGACGCGATCGCAGGCGCGCAAGGGACGCGGCGCTGCGACCAATCCGGCCGTACGCTACGACGCGGTCACGACCGAGCCGGTCGAGGACGACTGGAGCCACGGGCTCGACACTGTGCGCGGCCTCGACGGGTTGGCCGAGTTGCCGCCGTTGCCGACCACCCTGATCCGCGACACGACGAAAAGCGTCATCAGCTGGAACACCAGCCCCGACATCGGCTTCGACAGCGCGGTGAACCCGTACCGGGGCTGCGAGCACGGCTGCGTCTATTGTTACGCCCGCCCGACCCACGCCTACCTGGGTTACTCGCCCGGGCTCGATTTCGAGACCAAGCTGCTGTTCAAGCCAGAGGTCGCCCAATTGCTGGAACGCGAGCTGCGTAAGCCCGGCTACGTTGCGCGGCCGCTGGCACTCGGCTCCAACACCGACCCCTACCAGCCGATCGAGCGCACGCTGAAACTGACTCGCGGCGTGCTTGAGGTGCTGGAGCGGTGTGGTCATCCGGTTTCCATCGTCACCAAGTCGGCGACCGTGTTGCGTGACCTCGATATCCTGGTCCGGCTCGCCCAGCGCAACCTGGTGCGGGTTTGGCTTTCGGTCACGACCCTTGATCCGGCACTGGCGCGGGTGATGGAGCCGCGTGCGTCGGCACCGTTGCGGCGGTTGCAGGCGGTGCGGACGTTATCGACCGCCGGCGTGCCGACCGGGGTGCTGGCGGCGCCGATGATCCCGGCGGTCAACGACGCGGAGCTGGAGACGATCGTCGAGGCGGCGTCGCGCGCCGGGGCGGAGACGGCCGGCTACGTGCTGCTCCGGTTGCCGTCGGAACTCAAAGGCATCTTCGAGGCGTGGCTGCACGAGCACATGCCGGATCGCGCGAGAAAGGTGCTGGAGCTGATCCGCCAGACCCGTGCCGGAAGCCTGAACGACTCTCGGTATGGCCAGCGGTTCGACGGCACCGGGGCGTATGCCGACCTGCTCGCCAGCCGGTTCTCCCGCGTCGCCCGCAAGTGGGGTCTGGAGTCGCACCGGGAACTAGACTGCTCGCAGTTCGTGCCGCCACGCGGGGCGGTGGCGTCGCGGGGCTTCGCGGAGGCTCAACTCACGCTGTTCTGACCTTCGACAAGCGGGCGGTGGACAAGCGGGGCCGCCGTTCCCAAGGTGGGGTGGGGAACAGGGAGCGCCCGCATGGTCCACCGCATCGGCGTCGTCGGCCTCGGCAAGATCGCGCAGGACCAGCACCTGCCGGTGATCGCGGCCAACCCCGCGTTCCGCCTGGTCGCGGTGTCGAGCCAGCGTGGCCTTGGCGCCGGCGACGGCGTGCTCGCCTACCGCGACGCCCGCGAGATGTTCGCGGCCGGCGGGCTCGACGCGGTGGCGATCTGCACGCCGCCGCTGGCCCGTCACGCCATCGCCCGCGACGCGCTGGCGGCCGGGCTGCACGTCATGCTCGAAAAGCCGCCGGCCGCGACCACGAGCGAACTGGTCGACCTCGAAGCCCGCGCGGCGGCCCACGGCCGCGTGCTGTTCGCCACCTGGCACAGCCAGTACAACCCAGCGGTCGACGGCGCGCGCGCGCGGCTACGAACACGCCGCGTGAGCTCGCTGCGAATCACCTGGAAGGAGGATGTCCGTAAATGGCACCCCGGCCAGGACTGGATTTGGCAGCCCGGCGGCTTCGGCGTGTTCGACCCGGGGATCAACGCGCTCTCGATCGCGACCCGCATCATGCCCGAACCGCTGTTCCTGCGTTCAGCGGAGCTGCTGTTTCCGGAAAACCGGGACCAGCCGATCGCCGCCGACCTGGTGTTCGACGGCACCGACCACACCGCCGCGTTCGACTGGCGGCAACAGGGCGGCGAGCTGTGGCGCATCGACGTCGAGACCGATGACGGCATGAGGCTCACGTTGCACGACGGCGGCAGCCGGCTCGAGGTCGACGGCATGTCCGCCACCGATCCGTTGCGCCACGCGCTAAGCGAATACACCGCGATTTACCGGCGGTTCGACGAGCTGCTACGCGAGCACCGGAGCGACGTCGACGCGGCCCCGTTGCGATTGGTCGCCGATGCCTTCCTGCTGGGCCGGCGGCGGGTGACGGAGCCGTTCCTCGACTAATCCATTTGCGCTGCCCGCGCTGGCGCTGGCCGGTGTCGCGGCGGGGGTGATGAACGCGGTCGCCGGCGGCGGGTCGTTCGTGAGCTTTCCGGCGCTGGTGCTGGCGGGCTTGCCGGCGGTGGTGGCCAACGCCTCGAGCACGGTCGCCTTGTTCCCCGGCGGCGTCACGTCGGCCTGGGCGCTGCAAGGCGACCTCGGACCGGTCGGGCACGTGCGGTTCCGGACGCTGCTGGCGGTGAGCGCCATCGGCGGCCTGCTCGGCGCCATCCTGCTGTTGACGACCTCCGCGCGCGCGTTCGACGCGGTGCTGCCGTGGCTGCTGTTGCTGGCGACCGTGGTCTACGCGGCCGGACCGCAGTTCCGCCGCCTCGCCGGGCTGGCCGAGGCGAGCAACGGCGTCGTGCTGGCCGTGCAGTTCGTCGTGGCCCTGTATGCCGGCTATTTCGGCGGTGCCGCCGGCATCCTGATGATGGCGGGGTGGGCGCTGCTGACCACCACGCGACTGTCGGTGCTGAACCCGGCGCGCTCGGTGTGCATCAACGCGGCCAACGCGACCGCCATAATGTGCTTCGTCGCCAGCGGCCGGATCGCCTGGCCCGCCACGTTGGCGACGATGGCCGGTGCGGTCGCCGGCGGCTATCTGGGGGCACGGGTCGCGCGCGCGGTGCGTCCGCAGGTGCTCAGAGTAGCAACGATCGCTCTTTCGGCGTTAGTCACAGCGGCATTCTTTATCAGGTGAATTGCTGATCCTTGCACCGGCCCGGGGTTCGCGGTGGCCGCCACGTGCCGCGTCACCCGTCCGAACGCTTGCTCCAACAGCCGCTAAAGGCTGCGCGGGTTGTTCCCGCGATCAGCGAGCAGACGCCGAGGGCACACCGGAGCGCGCTTACGGCAAGTTAACCCGAGCCGGGCAGCATCACATCCGCAGCGGCGAGGTGTGGGATGATGTGGTTTGGACGCAGTGCTGGGCGCGTGGCGATGATGGCAGCGATCGACCGGTCGCAAGCCATGGTGGAGTTCGCGCCGGACGGCACCGTGCTTCACGGGAACCAGCGATTCCTATCCCTCATGGGCTATACCGCTCGGGAGGTTCGAGGGCAGCGCCATGCGGTGTTCATGCCGCCCGAGGACCGCGACACCCCGGGCTATCGTGCCTTCCGGGACACCTTGCGGTGCGGCGAGTCTCGGTCGGGGGAGTTCCGAAGGGTGGCGAAGGGCGGTCGCGAAGTCTGGTTGCAGGCCACCTACACACCGATCCGGGGCCTCGGCGGGCGCGTCACCAGGGTGGTGACGCTAGCCTCCGACATCACCGCGGCCAAGCACCGCGCGGCCGACCACCAGGGCCGGCTGACGGCGATCGATCGCATGCAGGCAATCATCGAGTTCAACCTCGACGGCACCATCGTGACGGCAAACGCCAACTTCCTGTCGGCCATGGGCTACTCGCTGGATGAGCTTCTCGGCCAGCACCATAGCGTCCTCATGCCACCGGCGGAGCGTGAAGCGCCCGCGTACCGCGCACTGTGGGAGGCGCTCCGCCGAGGCGAGTTCCAGGCAGGCGAGTATCGGCGGCTCGGCAAGAACGGCCGCGAGGTCTGGACCCAGGCCAGCTACAACCCCGTGCTCGACGCAACGGGGCGGCTCAGCAAGATCGTCGAGTTCGCGACCGACATCACTCGAGCCAAGCGGCAGGCGGCTGACCACGAGGGGCGGGTGGCCGCGATCAACCGCGTTCAGGCCGTGATCGAGTTCGCCCTGGACGGCACGATCCTGACCGCCAACCCGAACTTCCTGGCAGCACTGGGCTACACGTTAGAGGAGGTGCGCGGGCAGAACCACGCGATGTTCATGTTGCCTGGAGAGGGCGACAGTTTGGCCTACCGGGCGTTCTGGGATTCGCTGCGCCGGGGCGAGTTCCAAGCGGCCGAATTCTGTCGCGTCGGCAAGGGCGGGCGCGAGGTCTGGATCCAGGCCAGCTACAACCCGGTGCTGGACCCGAATGGCCAGCCTGTGAGGGTGCTGAAGTTCGCGACCGACATCACCGCCGAGATGCGGAGGCGTCGCAGCTTCGCCATGCTCTCGCTCGTTGCGGACGAGACCGACAACAGCGTCGTCATCGCCGACGCGGACGGCCGCATCGAGTATGTCAACCGGGGTTTCACACGGCTGACCGGCTATACGGCGGAGGAGGCCCTGGGACGCAAGCCGGGTACGCTGCTCCAGGGTCCGAGCACCGATCCCGCGACTGTGCGTCGGGTCGGCGATCACCTGCGGCGGCGCGAATCGTTCTACGAGGAGATCCTGAACTACAACAAATCCGGCAAACCGTATTGGGTATCGCTGTCCAGCAACCCAGTCATGGGAGCCGATGGCGCGCTGGAACGCTTCGTGTCCGTGCAGGCCAACATCACCACGACCAAGCTGCGCGCGGTCGAAGCCAGCGCCCGTCTGGACGCGATCGAGCGGTCCAATATCGTCATCGAGTGGGACGCCAAGGGTTTGGTCACCGGGCTGAACGAGGCGGCCCTGGAGCTGCTGGGCGTCACGTCGTCGAATGACGCCGCCGTCGCGGCCGAGCTGTCGCACGCGCGCCTACTGACCGAGCCGGAACGCACCGCGCTTGCCGCTGGCCACCCCGTCACCCGGGACATCGAGCTGCGCTGGGGCGCCAATAAAACCGTGTTCCTGTCGGGAACGACGCAGTCGCTGCGGGATATCGAGGGTGGGCTGCGCGGCAGCGTGCTGTACGCCGTCGACAGGTCGGCCCGACGGACGGCCGTACGGGAGACCGAGCGTGTGATGACCGGCGTGCTGGACCGGATCAGCAGGGTGGCCAAGGACATCTCCGGCATCTCCGGCCAGACCGACCTGCTGGCACTCAACGCCACGATCGAGGCGGCCCGCGCCGGAAACGCGGGCAAGGGGTTCGCGGTCGTCGCGGCCGAGGTGAAGGGCCTGGCCAAGCGATCGGCCGGCCTGACGGGCGAGATCGCCCGGCTGGTCGCCGACACCCGCATGCGGATCGAGGAGTTGATATCGGCTGCCTGACATGAGGCAGTCAAAAGCCGGACGGATCGTCCCGTTGCAGCCAGTTGCTCGCCGCATACTCGGCCGTCCCATCCGTCACGTGCAGGGTGAAGGCGTGGCGGGACACCGGTGAGCGGTTGGCGGCGCTGTAGTGCGGCAGCGAGCCGGGGAACACGACCAGCGCGCCGGCCGGGACTTCCAGCGGCACCGCGTCGGCTTCGGTCGGCCACGGCGTCCGGTCGAGGACTTCCGTCCGGGTGCCGTCGCCCTGCCGCACGAACCTCTCGCGCAATGGTCCGCGGTGGCCGCCGGGCTCGGCCCACAGGCAGCCGTTGTCGCGGTTGGCGTCCTCCAGCGCGAACCAGAACGTCGTCACGGTGATCGGCGTGGTGACGAAAAACGTCGCGTCCTGGTGCCAGCGGACCTCGCCGCCGATGCCGGGCTGCTTGAAGATGTATTGGCTCTGCCAGATCAGCGGCCGCGTGAGCCCGAGGTCGCCCGCCAGCTCGGCCAGTCGCGGCGTGCGCGAGAACGCGGCGAACACCGGGTCGCGGTCGTGCAGGGCGTGGCCGATCTTGTTGACCGACAGCCGCTTGTCCTGCCGCAGCGCGCCGTCCGGTCCCCTCGCGTCCGGCTCCAGGAAGCAGCGGATCGTGTCGGCGCTGTCGAGGAACCAGCGGTCGACGCTGGCATCCTGGTTCGTGGTCGTGAACACGCGCGTGTCGGCCGGGTCGAACGCGTCGACGATTGCCGTGGCACGCGCCCGGATCGCGGCAATCGGGCCGGCGTCGACGAAGCCGGGCAGCACGAGAAACCCGTCACGGTGGTAGGCGGCGCGTTGGTCGGTGGTGAGCATCGGTCAAGGCCTTGTGTCGCTGCGGCGTCACTGGACCCAAGCCAGCGGCTTCGTGCAAGCTCCCGCCATGCACATAACGAGCTGGCTCGCGTTCGCCGCCGCGTATTTCGCCATGGGGGTGACGCCCGGGCCGGTGACGCTGATGGTCATGTCGTACGCGCTAACGTCAGGCCGGCGCACCGCGCTGTTCGTGGTCGCCGGAACGACACTCGGCGACGCGACGTGCTGCCTGCTGGCCGCCGCCGGCCTGGGTGCGATCATCGCCGCCTCGGCGGTTGCGTTCACGGCGCTTAAAGTGGTCGGCGCGTTGTACCTGGTGTTCCTCGGCGTGCGGATGTGGCGCTCGGCGGGGCTGCCGCTGGCCGAGGGTGCGACGCCCGCCAGACCGCCGCTAAAAATGTTCGGGCACGCCTATCTGACGACGGTGCTGAACCCTAAGACGGTGCTGTTCTTCATGGTGTTCCTGCCGCAGTTCATCGACGCGGGCCGGCCGCTGCCGCCGCAACTGGCCGTGCTGATCCCGACCATCTTCGTGCTTGGCGCGCTGATCGACGGCAGCTACAGCCTGTCGGCCAGCATGGTGCGCCGGGTGCTGCGGACGCCGCGGGCGCAGGCGCGGATGGGGCGTGCGTGCGGTGGGTTGCTGGTCGGCGAGGGCGTGCTGGCGATGGGTTCCCGTCTCGCCACGGGGTAGCAACGACGGCGGCGTTTCGGCGTTGCAACCACGCTACTATCAGGGAGAACACCAATGAAGCCGAACCGGCTCGCCTTTATCGCAACTGTCCTCGCGCCGTTGGCGGGCTATGCCGCCGAGGCGCCGCTCGACGTCCCAGCGCGCTCGCTGCCGATACCGACTGCGGGCATCAGCCCGCAGATGCAGGCGTTCATCGGCGCGCCACTGAACCCGGCCTGGAACGACCTCTTCAAGGCCGGCGAGGAGTGGCGCAAGGTCGCCGACGCAGGGGCGGCCAAGGTGGTGCCGACGATCCCGCCGATGCTCGAGCGGCTGCACGTCAAGATCGAGCCGGCGGTGATGGACGGGGTCAAGGTGTATGTCGTGACGCCGGACGAGATCCCGCCTGAGAACAAGAACCGGTTGCTGATCCATACCCACGGCGGCTGCTACGTGTTCTTTCCGGGCGAGTCCGGGGCGACCGAGGCGGTGATGATGGCGGGTTTTGGCCACTTCAAGGTTATCTCCGTCGATTACCGGATGCCGCCGGAGGCGTATTTCCCAGCGGCGCTGGACGACGCGGTGACCGTCTTTAAGGCGGCGGCGAAGACCACCGATCCGAAGAACATGGCGATCTTCGGAACCTCGGCCGGCGGCGCGCTGACGCTCGAGATGGTGTTGCGGCTGAAGCAGCTCGGACTGCCGTTGCCGGGGGCGATCGCGCCGGGCACGCCGATGTCGGACGTGACCAAGACCGGCGACAGTTTCTACACCAACGAGAAGGTCGACAACGTGCTCGTGTCGCGCGACGGCTTTTGTGACGCGGCGGCGGTGGTGTACGCCAAGGGGCACGACCTGAAGGACCCGCTGCTGTCGCCGGTGTATGGCGACATGCACGACTTCCCGCCGACCATCCTGACGACGGGCACGCGCGACCTGTTGCTCAGCAACACGGTGCGGGTGCACCGGGCGCTGCGGCAGGCGGGGGTCGAGGCGCAGTTGGAGGTGTTCGAAGGCGAGTCGCACGCACAATACCAGTTCGACGACCGGGTGCCGGAGGCCAAGGAGGCGTTTACCGAAATTGCGATGTTCTTCGACCGGCATCTCGGGAGGTAACGCTTCGTTACGCTCGGTTGGGCCGGGAACGCTTGGATTGGCGCCTCTACGATGATACGATTTGGCAAAAGATGTAGAGGCGTTCCATGCCCATCCTGCGCGACGTGTTTTTCGCATTCTCGCCAACCGCCGCATCGGGCTTGACGCAAGACTATCTTGTCCAAACGCGGGGAGAGCCGGGTATTCCCGGCTTCCTGTATCCATTCCCACAACTGGATTTGGTCGATGGCCCGCCCGTCGCGTCGGCGGCGTTGACCTATAAAACGGTGTTCCAGACCGCCGGCTCGCTGTTCGCCACCGATCCAACCACTGGGGAGGCGGGCAAGATCGCGGCAATCGGCGGTCCCGCCACTCCGGGTGGGATGGCGCCACTGGGCGGCATCGCGGTGTTCGCCGGCCTCGACAGCAATCGGTATAGCCGCCTGTGGACGACCGACGGCACGCCGGGCGGCACGGCGGAGTTGTTGCCGGCTGGGGCGGCGGCCGATTTCAGGCCGCAAAACCTGGTCAGGTTCGGCAACGTCGTCCTGTTCCAGGGCAGGGCCGCGAACGGTAATCCGGCGCTGTGGCGCACCGATGGCACGATGTCGGGGACGGTCCAGATTACGACTGATGTAGGCGCGTTGACCCCGATCGGCGTCGCCAATGGCCGGCTGGTGTTCTTCGAGCAGTTTTTCGACGGCTATCCCCCTCGCTCAAACTTCTACTCGACCGACGGCACCGCGGCCGGCACGCGGGCGATCGGGCCCAACTACAACTTCGGCTTTCCGTTTGGGCCGGGCGTGCAGTTGGCGAACGGGTCGTTGCTGGCGGCGGCCTACAACCTCGTTTCATTGAATGGGCTAGACGCGCCAACCGTGATCGCCGGCCCGCCCGGCTCCGTCGAGAACGTGACGGCGCTGGGAGAGGGCGCCGCGTTCACCGTAACCCATGCAACGACCGCGCGCCTGTGGGTCACCGACGGTACGACGGCCGGCACCCGGGAGGTCAACACCGCCCAAACCAATGCCGGCAACCTGACCGCGTTCGGCTCCCGCGTGCTGTTCAGCGCGCAGGACCAGACCGGCGCCACGACCGGACTGTGGGTCACCGACGGCAGCGACGCGGGCACCGTCGAGATCGCGGCCGGGATCAATCCGTCGAGCATCGTCGTCGACGGCGGCCGCGCCTTCGTGGTCGGCTCCGGCGGCATCTACACGACCGACGGCACGGCGGCCGGCACGCGGGAAGTCACGGCCACAAGCGGCTACACCGTCTCGCCGGGCGTCGTCGATCCGACGCACGTCACGGTCACGGGGCCGGGCGACCAGTACGAGATCGTGGCGTCGCCGACCGGTGCCATGGTCATCGCCGACACAGTTCCCAACCGCGACGGTGTGGCGAGCTACGATGCCCGCACCGTTGCATTCAAGGACACCTTCGGCGTTGGCACGGGTTTGCTCGACCCCACGGGGAACGCCGAGGCGCTGAACCGCGTGTTGCTCGCGGTGACACGCAACGCCCTCAGTGCAAGCTACTTAATCGGCTTGACCCAGAGACTGGACGCTGGCGCGGTCACGCTGGTGCAGGCTGCCGACTTGGTGCTTGGCGCCCCCGAGTTCGTGGAGTTGGGTAAGCTGTCTAACGCGGCCTTCGTCACGCTGCTCTACGCAAACGAATATGGTCGCACGCCGGATGCCGAGGGGCTCGCGGCATTTACCAAGGCGCTGGCGTCCGGCCTAAGCCGCAGCACGGCGCTGGTCGATGTCTCGCAGAGCTTCGAAGCCCGCCAGCATACCGTCGAGGTGGGAGGACAACCGAACGACGCGACCGTGTATCGCCTGTATCAGACCGTGCTCGGCCGGGCGCCGGACGCCAACGGCGCGCAGTTCTTCTCGGCGGCGCTCACCAACGGTCTGTCCGCGCGGCAACTCGCGGCCGACCTGCTCGGCTCGGGCGAGTATGCGAGCCGGTTCGGGGCGCCATCGAACGACCAGTTCGTGACCGAGCTGTATCAGAACATCCTGCACCGGCCCGCCGACCCGAGCGGACTTGCGAGTTTCGGGGCCGAGCTGTCGGCCGGCGCTTCGCGGGCGAGCCTTGCCGCCATGTTCGCCGGCGGCACCGAGGCGAGACTGGACACCGCGTTGGCGACGCATGACGGGTGGGTCCACATCTACCCGCCGGGCATCGGGGTTTAACCTCGAAACGGCGGCGACACGCCACTTTCGTCCGTCACCGAAACGAGTTATTATTTGCCTGCTCACGCAGGAGGAACGCTCGTGATCCACTTAGCCCGTCGTAAGTTGTTGCACTATGGCGCCAGCCTCGCCGCCGCGCCTGCGATCGCCGGCCTCACGCCATATGCCGCCGCGCAAACCGTGAACATGGACGCCTGGTCGGCGATGCTGTCCGACAAGCGTTTTACCATTTGGCTGCGGCTGATCGCCGGGGGCGGGCTGGAGGCCAACGCACGCGCCGCGACGCCGTATACCATGTTCGCCGTCACCGACACCGGCTGGAAGAAGTACTCGCAACTCGCCGACAGCCTGCTCGACTACCAGGATTCCAATGGCCGGCACGCGGACGACGCCTTTCCGGACTCATCGAGGATCGTGGCGCTGGTTCGCAGCCATACCGTTCGCGGCAAGCACCCGGCGGTCGAGATCATGGACAAGCGAGTTTCCATGAAAACCATCGAGGGCACGCCGATCGAGATCGACGGCACCGCGCGGCCGGTGACGATCAGCTGGCACAGCGAGGCCGGTGCCGGCAACCTGACCGCGCCCGTGATCGACGCTCCGTTGATCACCATTAACGCGGTCATCTACCCGATCGACGACATCGGCCCGACACCCCGCATGAACTAGGCGCCCGTCGATCCCGCGACCGGTGCCGGCATTGCGGCACCGGCGTTCAAGCGATCGTCGTTCGGCGCCTGCCCGTAACTCATCCGGCGCATCTGTTCGATCACGCGATCCATCTCGGCGTCGTCCAGCACCGGCGGCTCGCCCATCGCCAGCGCGTGCACATACATCCGCGCCACTGTCTCGACCTCGATCGCCAGCCACAGTGCTGCGGCCAGCGTGACGCCGAGCGAGATCTGGCCGTGCTGTCCCAGCAGGCAAGCCTTGCGGTCGACCAGCGCCTCGATCGCCGCGTCGGACAGCGCCTGCGTGCCGAACGTCGCGTAGCCGGCGCAGCGGATGGTAGAGCCGCCGGCGACGCCGACCATATAGTGGAACGACGGGATGCTGCGGTGGTGCACCGCGATCGAGGTCGCGTAGACCGAGTGGCAGTGCAGCACCGCGTTCACGTCCGGTCGGGCGGCCAGGATGTCGCGATGGAACCGCCATTCCGACGACGGTCGGTGCGGGCCGACAGAACTGCCGTCGAACCCCATGCGGACCAGGTCGTCTGGCTGCATCCGGTCGTACGGCATCGACGTCGGCGTGACTAGGAAGCCGTCCCCGACGCGGACCGAGACGTTGCCGGAGGTGCCCTGGTTGATGCCGCTCGCGTTCATCTCGCGACAGGTTTCGACCAGTTTTCGACGCAGATCCTGTTCAGTGTCGGCCATGCCTGGAGCTCCTACTTGGTGCCGAACAGCCGGTCGCCGGCGTCGCCGAGGCCGGGCCGGATGTAGCCGTGGTCGTCGAGCCCGCGATCAACGGCACAGGTGAACACGGCGACGTCGGGGTGCTCGGCCCGCATCACCGCGACACCCTCGGGGGCGGCCAGCAGGCAGGCGAACCGCAGCTGCGTCGCACCTCCCTCCTTGAGCCGGGTGACGGCGGCGGACGCGGAGTGGCCAGTCGCCAGCATAGGGTCGACCACCACGACCAGGCGGTCCTCGATGTCGTCCGGCACCTTCATGTAATAATGCACCGGTTGCAACGACACGGGGTCGCGATACAGCCCGATGTGGCCGACCCGCGCCGACGGGATGCAGTCGAGCATCCCGTCGAGAATACCCGACCCGGCGCGTAGGATGGAGACGAAGCAGAGCTTCTTGCCGGACAACGTGGGGGCCATCATCGGCTCCAGCGGCGTGTCGATCGGCACGTATTCCAGCGGCAGGCCGCGCGTGACCTCGTAGCACATCAACAGGCTGATCTCGCGGGCGATGCGGCGGAAGCCGGCGGTGGATGTCTCGCGGTCGCGCAGGCGGCTCAGCTTGTGCTGGATCAGCGGGTGGTCCAGCACCGTCAGCCGCCACTCGTCGTCCATGCCGCCGCTGCCCTTCGAACCGTTGTGCGGGTGTAGCGATAGCCTCCGGCGGCGTCTACGATCGGACCGGCGGCGAGCGTTAGCCGTTCGGAGGCGTGCGGTTGCAGAACAGGATGAGCTTGGCGGCGGCGCTGCTGCTGTTGGCGGCGCTGGTGGTGGCAACGCTCGGGCTGGTCGCGGCGGTGGCGGCGCAGGCGGGTTTTTCCAATCTCGGCGAGGCGGCGGCACAGGTCTGGCACGGGTTGCAGGCGGTGCCGCCGCTATCGCTCGGCGCGGCGCAGGCCGGATTGCTGGGAGTGTCGGCGGCGGCGCTACTGCTGGCGGCGGTGGCGGCGGTGCCGTTCGGGCTGGCGTTGGCGGCATTGCCGGATGGTCTGGCGTGGCTGGGGCGGACGTTGCTGGGCGTGCCGGCGTGGGCGCTGCTGCTGGTGGCCCTGCTGGCGACGGCGCTGCTGCTGGCGACTCCGGCGCCGGCGTTCGCCGAGGCGCTACAACTGATTGGCCGGCCGTTCGGCTTGCGCGGGGCGCTGGCGCTGCTGTGGCTTCCGGTGTTCACGGCGCGGGTGGAACGGGCGTCGCGCAACGTCGATCCGGTGCGGATACGCACGTACGCCGGCCTCGGCGTTGGCCCGCTCGGCCGACTTTGGGAGATCCTTCTGCCCGCTGTCGCGGTGCCGTTGGCGAGTGCCGCCGTGGTCGCGTTCCTGGTCACCGCCGCCGCGTTACTGGGTGCTGGCGAGGCCGCCGCCTACGACGGGCCGGTCACGCCGGCGAACCTCGCACTCGTCGGCGTCGCCGGTGCGGCGGTATTGGCTCCGCTGACGGCGTGGTTCGCGCGTCCGCGCTGAACACCAGCCGGGCGGCCGCCAAGTCCTCGATGGCGCTGCCGACAGACTTGAACAGGGTAATCTCCCCTGCCGTCGAGCGGCCCGTCACGGTGCCTCGGCACAGGCCTTCCAGAGTGCCGACGATGTCGTTGGGCGAGATCGTGCCGGCGGCCAGCGGCTGCGTGAGGTCGCCCGCCTCGATCCAGGCGGCCGGCGTGTCGGCATAGATGCGGGCGCGGCGGATCGCGGTGTCGTCGGCCTCGCGCATGGTCGGCAGATAACCGCCGATCAGGTCCAGGTGGGTGCCGGGCCGCAGCCACTCGCCCCGGATCAGCGGCTCGGTCGCAAGGGTGGCGCAGCTGACGATGTCGGCGCGGGATACTGCGGCGGCGAGGTCGGTCACGGTCGCGGCCGCCACACCCTCCGCCCGTAACGCCTCGACCAGGCGCGCGGCACCCTCCGGCCG
>JAABUX010000478.1_pt1 | contig 68499 bp, 68 predicted proteins | sample 5561851 | NCBI WGS metagenome assembly JAABUX01 (sample SAMN10711883, study PRJNA513361) | rock metagenome | isolation source: Antarctica rocks | place: Antarctica: Victoria Land, Richard Nunatak red sandstone | collected 2016-01-03
AAAGCGCCGATGCCTCACAACGTCCCCTTACCCCGCGCAAAGACGCTGTGGCACCTGCCCCACCAAACCGTCACTCCCGGCATAACACGCGCCGTTTACGCGCGGATTCTCACCGCCGCTAACAGTACGTCAGCTACACGCTCAAGGAGCCGGTCGGCGTCGTGGGCGCCATCATCCCGTGGAACGGCCCGCTGACGGCCACGATCTGGAAGATCGGCCCGGCCCTCGCCACGGGCTGCACCGTCGTGCTCAAGCCCGCCGAGGAGGCGCCGCTAACCCCGCTCCGCCTGGCCGAGCTGTGCCAGGGGGCCGGCATCCCGCCCGGCGTGGTGAACGTCGTCACCGGCTATGGCGAGACTGCCGGCGCGGCGCTGGCCGGGCGCCCGGACGCGGACAAGGTGGCCTTCACCGGGTCGCACGTGACGGGCCAGAAGATCAGGATCGCGCAGGAGGAGATTGTCGGCCCCGTGATCTCCGCCATCCCGTTCACCTCGGTGGGCGAGGTGATCGAGCGGGCGAACCGCACCAGCTTCGGCCTGGGCAGCGGCGTGTGGACGCGGGATGTAGGCAAGGCGCACACGCTGGCGCGCGGCATCCGGGCCGGGTCGGTGTGGATCAACTGCTACCAGGCGATGGACCCGGCCGTGCCGTTCGGCGGCTACAAGATGAGCGGCTACGGACGCGAAAGCGGCAAGCAGCACGTCGAGGAGTACCTCAACGTGAAGGCAGTCTGGAACGTGAAGGCAGTCTGGATCAAGACGGACTGACATGATGCCCCGCCTGGCCCTTGCCGTCCTGCTGATGCTCGCGGGCGTGCTCAGCGGCCCGGCGCGTGCGGATGAGCCGTTGCGTATCTTCGCGGCTGGGAGCCTGACGGACGCCTTCACGGACATGATCCGGGTCCTGGACGCGCCACCGGGCACGTTCGCCCCGCCGGTGTTCGGGCCATCTGGCGTGTTGCGGGGGCGGCTGGAGGCCGGCGAGGCGGCAGACGTGTTCGCGTCTGCCGACATGGGAAACCCGGCCCGCCTCGCGGCGGCGCGCGGCGGCCTGCCCGTCGTGCCGTTCGTCCGCAACCGGCTGTGCATCCAAGGGCAGCAGCGGCTCGGCTTGGCGCCGGACACGATCCTGGACCGCATGCTGGACCCGGCCCTGGCGCTGGCTACGTCCACGCCCCGCGCGGACCCTGGAGGCGACTATGCCTGGGCCGTGTTCGCGCGTGCGGAGCAGGCCCGCCCCGGCGCCCGGGCGGCGCTGGAGGCCAAGGCCCGGCCGCTCGTGGGCGGCCCGGGCATGGTCCCAGCACTTCCGGGGCATGGCGCGGTGGCAGGCCTATTCCTGACCGGACAGGCAGACCTGTTCCTTGGCTACTGCAGCAATGTCGAGGCGATGCTGGCCGACGTGCCGGGCCTGGTTTCAGAGCCGCTGCCGCCGCCCTTGGCGCCGCAGGGTGCGGACCGCCCGGAGTACGGCATGGTTGTCCTGTCCGGCACAGCGGCCGCCCGGCGCTTCGCCACCTTCGTGCTGTCCCCGGACGGGCAGGCCATCCTGGCCCGGCACGGGTTCGAGCCAGTTGCGCCGCCCTGACCCGGCCTACTCGGCGGCCAGCATGACGGCGCCAGCCTCCTCCGCCCGCATCCATACGGCGGTGTCGTGGAACACCGCGCCGCCTGCGGGCAAGGCGGGTTCGTCGCTGGTCAGCACGTTGATGCCGTGCTGCAGCCCGCCGAATGCCTCGGCAGGCCAGATGCTCTCCACCACCACCGTCCCCCGCGCCTGCCCCGGCACATGGCGCGCGTGCAGCACCACCTCGCCCCGGGCGTTGCCCAGCCGCATCAGGGCGCCGTCCGCGATGCCGTATTCCGCCGCGTCCTCCGGGCACAGCAGCGCCTGCGGCCGGCCCTCGCGCTTCCGGGCGGTCGGCGTCTCGGTGAAGGTGGAGTTCAGGAACTGCCGGGCGGGCGCGGCCACAAGCCGCATCGGCCGTTCACTGGTCGCCCCGTCCGTCAACGGCGCATAGTCCGGCAGGGGCGGCAGCCTGCCCTCCGTGTCGCCCAGCGCCCGCCAGTCCGCCCGGAAGCGGAACCGGCCGTCAGGGTGCCCGAACCCGTCCAGGAAGTGCGCCTTCTCGAACGGCAACTGCACGTCCACCCAGCGCCGCGCCGCCAGCTCCTGCGCGGAAGGGTAGCCGGAGGCGCGCAGGGTCGCGTCCGCCAGCTCCAGCCCGGTCATGTCGAAGGTGGGGTGGGTCAGGCCGAAGCGGCCCGCCAAGGCGCAGACCAGGTCGTGGTTGGACCGCGCCTCGCCGGGCGGGTCTATGACGCGCAGGCCAATCTGGATGTGGCTGTGGCCGCCGGCCTGGTAGATGTCGTCGTGCTCCAGGAAGGTTGTGGCCGGCAGCACGATGTCGGCGCAGCGGGCGGTCTCGGTCATGAACTGCTCGTGTACGACGGTGAACAGGTCGTCCCGCAACAGTCCCTGCCGCACCCTGTTGCTGTCGGGGCAGACCGAGGCCGGGTTGCCGCTCTGCACCAGCAGGGCATGGACGGGTCCACCGCCCATTAGCGCATCCCGGTCGCCGGTCAGGATGCTGGCGATGCGGCTCATGTCCAGCTCGCGGATGGAGGAGTCGCGCAGCGCCGTGCCCTCGATCAGCGACTTGTCCCAGGTGTAGATTCCCTTCATGCCCCACAGGGCGCCCCCGCCCTCGTGCCGCCACTTGCCGGTGACAGCGGGCAGGCAGCTCACCGCGTGCATGGACGCCGCGCCGTTGCGCCCGCGGGTGAAGCCGTAGCCGGCGCGGATGTAGGCGCGGGGCGTCGGGTTGTACAGCGCCGCGAAGGCCTCGATCGCCTCCGGGGTCAGGCCGGTGATGGCGGCGGCCCAGTCCGGGCCGCGGGTGCGGAGGTGGTCTTCGAGCGCCGCCGGGTCGTCGGCATACTCGGCCATGTAGGCGCGGTCGGCATGGCCGTCGCGGAAGGCGCAGTGCATGACGGCACAGGCCAGCGCCGCGTCGGTGCCGGGCCGGACGGCCAGGTGCATGTCGGCCGCCGCCGCGGTGCCGGTGCGGTAGGGGTCCACGACCACCAGCTTGGCGCCGCGCTCCTTCCGGGCGCGGGTGACATGGGCCATGACGTTGACCTGGGTGGACACGGGGTTGGCGCCCCACAGCACGTTCAGGTCCGCCACAGCCATCTCGCGCGAGTCCGCGCCGCTGACCCGGCCGCAGCCTGCCATCCACCCGGCGGTCGCGATGGTGCTGCAAATCGTGCCCTTGCGCCCAGACCAGCGCATGGCGTGGCGCAGCCGGAAGATGCCGTCCCGGTTCACCAGCCCCATCGTCCCGGCGGAGCTGTAGGGCCACACCGCCTCCGTCCCATGCCGGGCCGCAACCTCGGTGAACCCGGCCGCGATGCGGTCCAGCGCCTCGTCCCACCCGATCCGCCGGAAGCCGCCGCTGCCCTTCGGCCCCGTCCGCAACAGGGGGCGCAGCAGCCGGCCGGGGTGGTGCACGCGCTCGGCGTAGCGGGCGACCTTGTTGCATACGACGCCGGCCGTGTATGGATTGTCCGCCCCGCGCACCACGCCGATGGTCCGCCGGTCCAGCACCTCCACGTCCAAGGCGCAGGTGCTGGGGCAGTCGTGCGGACAGACGGAGGGCCGGGTCTTGGACATGGCTTAGGGCCTTGCGGCGTTGTGCATCGCAGCAGCCTAGCCCAGCGCCGGGCCTGCTTGACAGTAGAATGAGCGCGTGACGCCACATTTCGCGATGGTCTGCGGGACATTGCAGTCCCGACCACCGCCCGATGAACACCCTCGTGCCATCTGCCCCAAGGATCGAACCGCGGCCCTGCGCCGCCGTGATCCGCCGAACGCCGGTACGCCCCGCCCGGATCGGTCCCGCAGCCATCCCTGGCAGTTTCGGCAACCAGCCCTTTTGGCATGCCGGAAGGATTTCAGCATGGATGTTCGCTTTCTCACGGGCGGCTGGGCCTGACAGCGGGCAACATGCTGGACCACATTCTTTTGCGTGACCTGCGCCTGGCGGCGTCCACCCCCGACAGCGACTACGCCCGCCCGGTGTTCAAGCGGCCGGAAGCGGCACGGCTGGCGTTGTTCATGCTGTCCGAACGGGGCCAGGCCATCCTGGCACGCGGCGGGCTGCTGCCATTGCTGCTAGGGCAATGACGTGGCTCCATAGCGCAAACATTACGAACCGTTATATTTCATGAGATATTGCCAACCTGCGGCCAGGCTGCCAGTCTGCCCTTCGAACGGACCGATCCTGGTTGCCTGCCCCGAGGTCATGATGACAGCAACCACCGTAATCTGCCCGCGCACCCTGCTGGCCTCGGCAGCCTGCGCCCTGCTATCCGCGGCCCCGATGGCGCAGGCGGCTCCACTGACGCTATATGCGGCAGGCAGCCTGACCACCGCCCTCACCACGGTGGCCAACAACTTCACCGCGGCCACTGGCACGCCGGTCGCCACCAAATTCCTGTCCTCCGGCACGTTGCGCCAGCAGATCGAGGCCGGTGCGCGGCCCGACGTGTTCGCCAGCGCCGACATCGGCAACCCGGCCGCGTTGCAGGCCGAGGGCCTCGCCGGGCCGGTGGTCAACTTCGCCAGCAACCGCATCGTCGCCGTCGTGCGCAGCAACGAGGGCATCACCTAGGCCAACCTGCTGACGGCCCTGCTGAACCCCTCCGTGCGGGTCGGGACGTTTACCCTCGTCTTCGACCCGCAAGGCGATTACGAGGAGCAGGTGTTCGCCAACGCCGACGCCCTGGTTCCCGGCGCGAAGGCGGCGTTGGACGCCAAGGCCCAGCGCCTGACCGCCGGACCGGCCTCGCCGCCGGTGCCGGCCGGGCAGAACGCGCTGGTGTACTTCCTCGACACCACCAACACGACCGACGTGTTCCTGAACTATTACACCTCGGCCATCGCTGCGGTGGCGCTCGATCCCAACCTGACCGAGATCGACCTGCCGGCCAACCTCGCGGTGTCGGCCGAATGTGGCGAGACCATCATCAACGGCGCCCAGCCTGGGGCGGCGGCGCTGGAGAACTACCTCCTGACCTCCGATGCGCAGGCGGTGCTGGCCGCCAACGGCTTCGGCCCGCCCACGCCCGCAACGGTGCCGGAGCCTGCGAGCATGGCCGTGCTGGGGATGGCGCTGGCCGGCCTGGCCGCCATGCAGCGGTGCGAGCCGTCCTGAGCGGCGGTCCGCTGCCGCCCGCTTCGCCACCCCGGGCGGGATGCCGCCGCAACGGGACAGCAAGGAAGCTGGCCATACCTGGACGGGGCTTGGCCGCGGCGGCACTGGCCACCCTCTGCGCGCTCGCGACGCCAGCGCGGGCAGTGCCGACATCGTTCACCGTGTCGGGTGCGGTCGGGGCGCCGGGCGCCTACGATGCTGCAGCGCTGGGGGCGCTGGTGCAATCGACGCAGGCCGTCACCTATCGTGCAGGCGCCAGCACGGTGTCGGACAGCTTCACCGGGCCGACGCTGTGGGGCGTGCCGCAGGCGGCGGGCGGCATCACGGTCGATCCCGGCATCAAGAACAACGTCCTCAGCAAGTACGTCGTCGCCACCGGGGCGGACGGCTACACGACGGTGACCTCGGCCGGGGAGATCTCGCCCAGGTTCGGCAACCGGCAGGACTTGGTCGCCACCTCCGACACGGGCAGCACGCTGCCCAGCCCCGCCGGCTTCGCGCGCGTGGTGGCGACGGGCGACGTGGCGGGCGGGCGCTACATCTCGAACCTCACAAGCCTCACGGTCGGCAGCGCCCCGGCGCAGGCAGGGACCGGCGGCGGCGCGACCACGCAGGCCGCGGTGCAGGGCGGGGTTGCGGCGCCGCTATCCCTTACGCTGCCGGCCCTGGAGGCGCTGCCCTCCATCACCGAGACCGTCACCTACCTGGCCGGCAGCACCCCGGTGACGGACACCTACACCGGCGCCCTGCTCTGGGACGTGCTGAACAGCGCCGGCGTCGTGACCGACCCAGGGATCAAGAACGACGTGCTGCGGAAGCTGGTCACGGCAACCGGCAGCGACGGCTACCAGGTGAGTTTCGCCCTGGGTGAACTCAGCCCCAGCTTCGGCGATGCCCCGATCCTGGTCGCCTACTCGGATACGGCCGGCCAGCTCCCCGGCGGCGCCGGCTTCGCCCGCGTCGTCGTGCCCGGCGACGGTGCCGGGGGCCGCTACGTGTCCAACCTCGCCAGCCTGACGGTGTTCGACGGGACCGCCGTGCCCGAGCCGGCGAGCGTGGCACTGCTGCTGGCCGGGCTGGGCCTGGCCGGGCTGCTGCGCCGCCGGGCAGGCGCGGCAGGCTAGGATCGCCCGATGGTCCGCGAGTCCGAGATACGCCCGTCCGAGGTCGCCGTCGCGCCGCCACCGGCCACCGACGCCGGGCTGGTGTTCATCGGACGCATCCGAACGCCCTGGACCTCGCGCCTGGAAGCGCCGCGGCAGGGCCGCCCGGACGGCCCACTCTGCCGGCTGGAGCTGTTCGAGCCGTGGGTCGCGGCCTTGGCCGGGCTGGAGCGCTACGAGCGGGCCGAGGTGATCTACTGGCTGCACCTGTCCCGCCGCGACCTGGTGCTGCAAAGCCCTGCGAACGACGGCACCGTGCACGGCACCTTCTCGCTCCGTTCGCCGGTGCGGCCCAACCCGCTGGGCACATCGGTCGTGCGGATCGTTGGGATCGAGGGTGCCGTGGTGCTGGTCCGCGGCCTGGACTGCCTGGACGGGACGCCGCTGCTCGACCTCAAGCCCGACCGTGCCGGGTTCACGCCGCTGGCGCCGCCGCAGACCGGCGACTTCGAGGTGGACGAGGCCGGTGCATACGGGGCCGGTAAGGAGCAGCCGGGTTAGGCGTTGAGCCACGCTCCCCGGTCATGCTAGCGTTATGCACGACCAGGCAGAACGGACCGGCTGCAGTGCGCCGGAGCCCGTCGTCCTGGCCGCCGGCTGTTCAAAGCAGGCTGCAGCAAGCAGGCAACAAAGGGGAACGTCTATGGTCGACAAGGTCCTGACCGATATCGCCAAGGAAATCGCGATCCGGCCGCACTACGACAACTGGATCGGCGGCAAGTGGGTGCCGGCCGTCCGCAGCATGCAGTTCGACAACGTGTCGCCAATCACCGGCAAGGTCATCTGCACCATCGCCCGCTCGACCTCCGAGGACGTGGAGCTGGCGTTGGACGCCGCGCACGCCGCCAAGGAGGCCTGGGGCCGCACTGCGCCGGCCGAGCGTTCGAAGATCCTGAACAAGATCGCCGACCGGATCGAGAGCCGCATCAGCACCCTCGCGCTGGTCGAGGCCATCGACAACGGCAAGCCGATCCGCGAGACCACGCTGGCCGACCTGCCGCTGGTGGTCGATCATTTCCGCTACTTCGCCGGGGTGATCCGCGCCCAGGAGGGCGGCATCAGCGAGATCGACCACGACACCGTGGCCTACCACTTCCACGAGCCGCTGGGCGTGGTGGCGCAGATCATCCCGTGGAACTTCCCGCTGCTGATGGCGACCTGGAAGTTGGCGCCCGCGCTGGCCGCCGGCAACTGCGTGGTGATCAAGCCCGCCGAGCAGACGCCGATGAGCCTGGCCGTGCTGATGGACATGCTGGCCGACATCCTGCCGCCCGGCGTCATCAACGTCGTGCAGGGCTTCGGCGTCGAGGCCGGCAAGCCGCTGGCGCAATCGAAGCGCGTCGCCAAGGTCGCCTTCACCGGGGAGACCACGACCGGGCGGCTCATCATGCAGTACGCCTCGGAGAACATCATCCCGGTCACCTTGGAGCTGGGCGGCAAGTCGCCGAACATCTTCTTCAAGGACGTGATGGCCGAGGACGACGACTTCCTCGACAAGGCCCTTGAGGGCTTCACCATGTTCGCGCTGAACCAGGGCGAGGTCTGCACCTGTCCCAGCCGCGCGCTGGTGCACGAGAGCATCTACGACCGCTTCATGGAGCGGGCCGTGGCGCGGGTGAAGAAGATCGTCCAGGGCAACCCGTTGGACATGACGACGATGGTCGGCGCGCAGGCATCCAACGACTAGCTTGAGAAGATCCTGTCCTACTTCGACATCGGCAAGCAGGAAGGCGCCAAGGTGCTGACCGGCGGCGAGCGGGCGCACCTCGGCGGCGAGCTGGAGGGCGGCTACTACGTGCAGCCCACGGTCCTTGAGGGCAACAACTCGATGCGCGTCTTCCAGGAGGAAATCTTCGGGCCGGTCGTGTCGGTGACGAAGTTCAAGGACGACGAGGAGGCGCTGTCGATCGCCAACGACACGCTGTACGGGCTGGGCGCCGGGGTGTGGTCGCGCGACGGCAACCGGGCCTATCGGTTCGGGCGCGCGGTGCAGGCCGGGCGGGTGTGGACCAACTGCTACCACCTGTATCCCGCCCACGCGGCGTTCGGCGGCTACAAGGCGAGCGGCATCGGGCGGGAGAACCACAAGGTGATGCTCGACCACTATCAGCAGACCAAGAACATGCTGGTCAGCTACAGCCCGAAGGCGATGGGCTTCTTCTAGGCCGGCACTAGGCGTAGGTGCGGAGCGGCGGGGGTTCCTCCGCCGCCCCAAGCTTTTGGAGGCACGACATGGTTGAACGCGTGTTGGTCACGCCGGAGGCGGCGACGGTCATGGCGAAGCTGCGGGCGATCCATGGGGCGGTGATGTTCCATCAGTCCGGCGGCTGCTGCGACGGCAGCTCGCCGATGTGCTACCCTGCGGGCGATTTCAAGGTGGGCGCACAGGACGTGCGGCTGGGCACCATCGAGGATGCGCCGTTCTACATGGGCGCGGCGCAGTTTGAGTATTGGCAGCACACGCAGCTCATCATCGACGTGGTGCCGGGACGCGGGTCCGGCTTTTCCCTGGAGGCCCCGGAGGGCGTGCGGTTTCTGACCCGGTCGCGCGTGTTCACCGACGACGAGGCGGCGGCGCTGAAGCAGGACGGCCCGCCGGCCCGCGGGGACGCCTGACCATGGCGCTAAAGACCTTGCGCGACCTGTCCGGCCTGGGCACCCGGCCGGCCGCGTTGCACGACGCTGCGCTGGTGATGATCGACTGCCAGAACACCTACCGGGAAGGCGTCATGCAGCTTGCCGGGGTGGAAGCCGCCTTGATGGAGGCGCAGCGCATGCTGCAACGCGCCCGGGCGGCGGGCGTCCCGGTGTTCCACATCCGCCACGATGCGGGTGCCGGCTCGCCCTATGACCTGACGCAGCGGATCGGCCAGATTAGCGACGAGGTCGCGCCACGTGAAGGTGAGACGGTGATCACCAAGCGTTTCCCCAACTCGTTCGTGCAGACCGAATTAGAGCAGCAATTGCACGCGGCGAGCGCGACGAACGTGATCCTAGCCGGTTTCATGACCCATATGTGCGTCAACTCGACGGCGCGGGGGGCGTTCAACTTGGGCTTTCATCCAACCGTCGTGGCCGGGGCGACCGCGACGCGCGACCTGCCGGGACCGGACGGCGCCGCGGTTCCGGCCGCGGCGATGCAGGCCGCGAGCCTGGCCGGGCTACGCGACCTGTTCGCGGTGGTAGTGCACGCATCGGACGAGATCGCCGATTGACGGCTCCGACCGAAAAGCGACCGCATACGGCGTGAGGACGCCGCCTGCCTGCTCCTTCTCTTCCGGGAAAGGGCCGGGGTGAGAAGGCAGCAGCGTCCTCATACCTCTTGCGCTGACTGTTATCCCTCCCGCAACTGCGGATTGTCGAACACCGGGTTGCGATGGCGGTAGAGCGCCTGATTCAGCGCCCCCGCGAGATCCCGCTTTTCCTCCTCACCCAACTCGGCGCCAACCTCCATCCGCAGGCCGCGGTTGGCCAGCCAAAGTGCCGGCGTGCGGCCCGGCCGCTCTTCCAGGAACGCGCGCAACCAGGCTGGCTGCAAGGTGCGCTCACTGCGGCGCCCGGCGGCGTCGGTGCGGACGATCCTCATACCGTCCTCCGACAGCAGCAGCATCTCGCAAGTCTTGGTCTCACGCGCGTTACGGCGCATCAGCACAACCGCTAGGGCGATTTCGGCGCCGTTGAAGCCGATCACCGGCCAGGCGCCGATGCACCACAACCCTACCGACACTGCGCTGCTGACGGTCAGGATGAAGCCGACCAGCCAACGCAGCCCCACTGGGCTCAGGCTGCGATGCGGGATGATGACGGCCTCGAACGCGACCGGGGCTGGCTCCGAGACTTCCACCATTTCGCTCATGACAGCGATGTGGCACTGCGGCGGCGCTTGTCAGCCCGGCCCGGCCTGGCATTATCCAGGGATGCCAACTCCCCCGAAAGTTGCGGCCGCGAAACGCACCCGCAAGACGCCGCCGATGACCCTCGCCCAGGTGCGCGGCTTCATCACCGCCCTGGGCGCAGCCTACCCGGCGGCGGCATCGGAGCTGGACTTCGAAAACCCCTACACTTTGCTCTGCGCCGTTGTGATGTCGGCGCAGACCACGGACATCGCGGTCAACAAGGCCGGCCTCACCCTGTTCGCCGCCGCCCCCGACCCGGCCGCCATGGTGGCCTTGGGCGTGGACGGCGTCGCCTCGCACATCCGCAGCATCGGCCTGTGGCAGGCCAAGTCGAAGAACGTCGTCGAACTGTCCCGCCTACTGCTGGAGCGTCACGGCGGCCAGGTGCCCAGCACGCGCGAGGCCCTGGAGGCGTTGCCCGGCGTCGGCCGCAAGACCGCCAACGTCGTGCTGAATGTCGCCTTTGGCCAGGACACCATGGCCGTCGATACCCACGTGTTCCGCTTGGGCAACCGCACCGGCATCGCGCCGGGCAAGACGGTGCGCGCGGTGGAGGACGGCCTGGTGAAGCGCATCCCGCGCGAGGTGCTGCGCCCGGCGCACCACTGGCTGATCCTGCACGGCCGCTACGTCTGCAAGGCGCGGCGGCCGGAGTGCTGGCGGTGCATGGCGCGGGAGTGGTGCCGGATGCCAGCCAAGGTCGCCGGCCCCAGCAGCGGCCAGGGACTGCCGATGGAGGACGTACCGGTGGAAGATGTGGTCGCGGAGGCAGGGGACGGGGTACCCGAGGATATTGCCGCTCCGTGAGCGCTCCCATGGAGCCCAGGGCGGCCGCATATGACGTGAGGGCCGTGCTGGCTTAGCTTGGCTCCCCCTCCCGGAGGAAAAAAGGGCAGGTGGGCAGACAGCGTCCTTATGCCGTGTGCGACCGCCCTGCGCCTTGTCAGCGAATCCGGGCACCGTGTATGCCTGCCGGGATGCTGCACCTTGCAAAGCTGGCCGTTGGAGTCCGTGACATCGCCCATCTGCGGGACCTCCAGGCAGCCCGCGTGGCGGCCCGCCCGCCGCTGCGCCATCAAACGCGCAGCTTCCCCCGGCGCACGGCCGAGATCACGGACGGCGGCAGCATCTATTGGGTGATCCGCGGCGCCATGGTGGTGCGCCAGCGTGTGCTGGCAGTGGTGGAAGACCAGTGGGATGACGAAACCCGCTGCGCCGGGCTGGTGCTGCACCCGGAGCTGGTCCCGGTGTCAGGCCGGTCAGTGCGGGCCTTCCAGGGCTGGCGCTACCTGCCAGCGGCCGAGGCGCCGGCCGACCTTGGCGCAAGCGGGCCTGCGGTGGGCGCCGACGGCCTGCCGGAGGGGCTGCGGCGAGATCTGCAAGCGTTGTGCCTGCTCTAATCACGCAGGACCCGACAGGGGAGCTTGCAACAATCGGGGCTACTGGTGCCAGGTGAGTCAGTGCTCTACCGGCTGATGTTCAGCCAACTTGTTAGCCCTGGTCCAGGAGAGTCGCGATGTCCCCCAAGCGCTTGCTGTTCATGGTTCCTTGTGCGGCCGCCCTGATCTGTGGCGCAGGCGGTGCTATAGCCGCCAAGCGGGACGGCCGGCACGCCGGGCATCTGCCACGGGTCAGCACGGCGACCTACACCATCCATACCCGGTCCCATGCCCGGGTGCTGCGGATGGCTGGGGTGCATGGCAGGCGCTATGCCCAGTCGCACCACCAGGGCCTGATGCGGGGAAGCTAGGCCGGCGAACGGGCCTCCCTTCATATGCCAGTGCCCAGCGGCATGTATAAACACTGCGGCATCACGGTCTTGATGCTTGCAACTGGCGTGGTTCTATCGTTCTTTGCGCCGATCAGAGGAGAGCAGGATGGACGGCGGTTCCAGGCCGGACGAAGCGCCTGGGCTGGACAAGGGTGCCGGTCCTGCGCAGTGGGGTTACTCGACGCGCCTACTGGGTGCCTCGGGTCCCCAAGCCTGGGACGTGCCGGTGCCGCGCATCCTTCGACCGCCGACCCAGCGTCGAACCCCGCCGGAGCGTCAGGACGACCCGCCTCAGGATAGGTCCAAGGACAAGCCGGACGACAAAAACGAGCCGCAGGAAAAGGGCAAGCCCGGCGACAAACCTGCCGATGGGAAGGACGGCGGCAAGGCTGGCGGCGATGCCAAGCCCGATGGCGGCACGTCCGATGGTGAGAAGTCCGGCAACAAGCCGATGCCGCGCGGCAAGAAGATCATCTACGGCTTCATCGGCCTGCTGGTCCTCGCCACCGTCATCACTGCCGCGGTGCTGTACTGGCTGCACTCCCGCCACTTCGAGACGACGGACGACTCCTTCATCGACGGCAACATCTCGCAGGTGGCGACGCAGGTGGCCGGCCGCGTGACGCGCATCGCCTTTCGGGACAACCAGGAGGTGAAGGCAGGGCAGGTGCTGCTGGAGCTGGACCCGCGCGATTTCCAGGTCCGGCTGGACCAGGCGGTCAGCCAGCGCACCCAGGCCCAGGCGCAGGCCGCCCAGGCCCGCGCACAGCTCGGGCTGCAGCAGGCCAACCTGGACCAGGCGCAGGCCAACGTCCGCGTCACCGAGGCCGACCTGGGCCAGGCGCAGGCCGACCTGGCCCGCTACCGCGCCATCGACCCGAAGGCGATCACCAAGCAGCAGCTCGACAACTCCACCGCCACGACCAAGTCCGCCGCCGCCAAGCTGGATGCCAACCGCCAGGCGGTCAGCGGCGTGCGGGCGCAGATCGAGGCGCAGCGCGCCACGGTCGCCGCGCAGGCTGCCGCCGCGGTGCAGGCGGACGTGGCGGTGCAGAACGCCCAGTTGCAACTGTCCTACACCGTCATCACCGCGCCCACCGACGGCCAGGTGACCAAGCGCACGGTCGATCTCGGCAACTACGTCAATCCCGGGCAGAGCCTGCTGGCCGTCGTGCAGGACGACCTCTGGGTGACGGCTAACTACAAGGAGACGCAACTGGCCGCGATGGCGCCGAAGCAGTACGTCCGCATCCGTGTCGATGCCTGCCCCGGCGTGGACCTGGACGCCCATGTCACGAGCTTCCAGGGCGGCAGCGGCCAGGTGTTCAGCAGCCTGCCGGCGGAGAACGCGACCGGGAACTTCGTGAAGGTGGTGCAGCGCCTGCCGGTGCGGATCAACTTCGACGACCTGGACAACGCAAAATCCAAGTGCCGGATGGCGCCGGGGATGTCGGTGGACCCGCGCGTCACGGTCCGTTGAAGATGGGCCGCTGATCTGGGTACGCTGAAGCGATGGGCTGCTAGGACGCTTTCTGATGGCTGAGAACCCTGACCTCCCGCGGTCCGCCGCCGGGCCGAACTCGCCGTGGCTGCTGGCCGTCGTGGTATCGATCGCGACGTTCATGGAGGTGCTGGACACCACCATCGCCAACGTCGCCCTGCGCCACATCGCCGGCAGCCTGGCGGCGGGACAGGACGAGAGCACCTACATCATCACCAGCTACCTGGTCAGCAACGCCATCATCCTGCCGATCAGCGGCTGGCTGTCCAACGTGCTCGGGCGCAAGCGTTTCTACATGGGCTGCGTGGCGCTGTTCACCGTCGCCTCCGTCGCGTGCGCGTTCGCCAGCAGCCTGGGCATGATGCTGTTCTTCCGGGTGCTGCAGGGCATCGGCGGCGGCGGGCTGGCGCCCACGGAGCAAAGCATCTTCGCCGACAGCTTCACGCCGAAGCAGCGGGCCATCGCCTTCTCGGTCTATGGCTTCACCGTCGTCACCGCGCCGGCGGTCGGGCCTGTGCTGGGCGGCTGGCTGACCGACAGCTTCTCCTGGCACTGGGTGTTCCTGATCAACCTGCCGTTCGGCCTGCTGTCGCTGACGCTGACCTGGCTGTTCGTCTATGACAGCCCGGCCGTGCAGGAGGACCGCCGGCGGCGGCTCGCCCGCGGCCTGAAGATCGACTACTTCGGCTTCCTGCTGGTGGCGCTGGGCTTCGGCTGCCTGCAGGTCGTGCTGGACCGGTTCGAGCGCGATGACGGCTTCTCCTCCCCGTTCATCATGACGTTCTTCGTCATCTCCGTGGTGTCGCTGGTGGGACTGGTGATCTGGGAGCTGCTGCATGACCAGCCCATCGTGAACCTGCGGCTGTTCAAGATACGGGCGTTCGCCATCAGCAACGTTGTGATGTTCCTGTTCGGCTTCATCATCATCTCGACCACGCAGCTCGTGCCGCAACTGTCGCAGGAGCTGCTGGGCTATGATGCGACGACGGCGGGGCTGACGCTGGGGGCGGCGGGGATCGTGTCGCTGTTCGTGATGCCCATCGCCGGGCTGGTCACGGGGCGGCTGATCCAGCCGAAGTGGCTGATCTTCTCGGCGCTGCTGGGCACCGCCGGGGCGCTGAACTACGCGTCGTCGCTGAACCTCAACGCGGCGTTCTTCAACCTGTCGCTGTCGCGCATGCTGCAGGTGTTCTGGCTGCCGTTCATCTTCATCCCGCTGTCGGCGGTGCAGTTCACCGGGGTGCCGCCAGCGCAGAACCCGGACGCCAGCGCCATCATCAACCTGATGCGCAACCTCGGCGGCAGCTTCGGCGTGTCCATCGCCACGGCGCAGCTCGCCTGGCGCGGCCAGTTCCACTTCGAGCGGCTGGGCGAGCACGTCACGCCCTACAACGGCTATGGCGGCACCACCTCGCTGACCGCCATCGCGCAGCAGGTGACGACCCAGGCGAGCATCCTCAGCTACCTCGACGTGTTCACCATCCTGGCCGTTGTGGCGCTTGTGGTGTCGCCGCTGGCGCTGTTCCTGCCCAACCTGCCCAAGGGAGCACCGGCGGGTGGGCATTAGGCGCCTGGCCGTGCTGTCCATGCTTGGCCTGGCCGCCTGCACCGTCGGCCCCGACTTCCAGCGTCCGAGCCTGTTCAGCCCGGCAAGCTGGTTCGCCGCACGCAAACCCACGGCGCAGGCGGTCGAGGCGTCGATGCCGACGGCCGAACCAGTCGATCCCGAGTGGTGGCGGTCGTTCAACGATCCCGTGCTGACCGGCCTGGTCCGCCGGGCGGCGCAGGGCAACCTGGACGTGCAGGCCGCCACGGCGCGCCTGGCCCAGAGCCGGGCGCAGCGGGGGATCGCCGCAGCAGACCTGTTCCCACAGATCAACGGCAATTCCTCGTACACGCGGGAGCGGGTGAGCAAGCAGGGCGCAATCAGCCTGATCGGCGGCGGCGGGGCAGGGGGCGGCAGCGGTGGCGCATCGGCCGGGGGTTCACCGGGCACCCAGAACAACGGGCTGGGCGGCATGCAGGGCGCGTTTCCCTCCTCCTCGGGCATCCCTCCCTTCGACCTGTTCCAGGGCGGCTTCGATGCGAGCTGGGAACTCGACCTATGGGGCCGCGTCCGCCGGTCGGTCGAGAACGCGGACGCCACCCTGCAGGCCTCGCGGGAGGACCGCCGGTCCACCCTGCTGAGCACCATCGCCGAGGTCGCCCGCGATTACATGCAGTTGCGCGGCGCGCAGGAGACCCTGCGCATCACCCGCAGCAACCTGAAATCCGCCGAGGAGAGCGCCTTCCTGACCGGGGAGCGCGCCCGCGGCGGCCTGGGCACCGACCTGGACGTGGCCAACGCCCGCGCGCAGGTCGAGTCGACCGCCGCCGCCATCCCGCAGCTCGAGCAACAGGAGGCGCAGGGCATCAACGCCATCGGCCTGCTGCTCGGCCAGCCGCCCGCCACCCTGCAGGCCGAGCTGGGCGGCGCCAACCCGCCCGGCGTCCCCCACATCCCGCCCCGCGTTCCCATCGGCATCCCGTCCGAGCTGGCCCGGCGGCGCCCCGACATCCGCCAGGCCGAGGCGCAGCTCCACGCTGCCACGGCGGAGATCGGCGTTGCCAAGGCCGATTTCTACCCGAAGCTGACCCTGTCCGGCAGTGCCGCGCTGCAGGCGACGCAGTTGAAGACCCTCGGCCTGCCCGCGCAGACGTACAGCCTCGGACCCAGCCTGACGATCCCGATCTTCGAGGGCGGGCGCCTGCGCCGCACCGTGGACCTGCGGACGGCGCAGCAACAGGAGGCTGCGGTCAACTTCCAGAAGGCGGTGCTCCAGGCCTTCACCGACGTGGACAACGCCCTCGTTGCCTACGCCGCGGAGCAGCGCCGCCAGGCCCGGCTATCCGAGCAGGTCGTGCAAAGCCGCCGCGCCCTGGACTTGGCGCAGAAGCGCTACCGCCAGGGCGTGTCCGACTTCCTGGAGGTGCTGACGGCCCAGCGCACGGTGTTGCAGGCCGAGCAGGGGCTGGCCGACAGCACTGCGACGGTCAGCTCCAACCTGGTGGCGTTGTACAAGGCGCTGGGCGGCGGTTGGGAGGGCGCCTATCCGGACCAGCCGCCGGCCGGGGCGACAGAGTAGCCGCAGGGCCTGCCTGGCTCGCCGCAGCCTGGCTGCTGGATCGGCGGGAAAAAGTCGCTCGGGGCCTATGCCGGCAGCAATCGTCGGGGACGGCCGTCACGGCTATGAGGCAGGCGGTGTCGGCTGCACCCTGACGGCGATCGTCACACCAAGGTCGTTCGGTTCGAGCGTGATGCTAAAGCTGTCCGACCCGGCATACCCGGGTTGCGGGGCGTAGGAGATGGCTGCCTGCCGGTCGTAGTTGGTCAGCACCGCCGTCGCATGGCCGTGGCTGGGCTGGCTCGTCACCAGCGCAGCGTTGAGCGTAAGCTGCAGGTCGGGGTTGAACATCGTGAAGGTGCAGGCTTGCCCGGCATTGCCGATTGTCATGTCGGTGTGGACCGATGTTTGGCTCAGGACGAAGAATTTCTTCACCTGGCATGGCCCGCTAACGGTTTGCGGCTGCAGCACGCCTTGATCGTTCCTGGCCAGGCCGGCGCAGGATGCCGACAGCAGCGGGGCCAGGAGCAAGAAGCGGCCAAGATGCTTTGGTGCAGCCGCACCAGGGCCTTGGCTGGTCATCAGGCGCGCTTCTGTTCCGATCCAGCTAAGGCTACCGCGGCGGCTGCAGCGCCGCAATCCGGCTTGCGCGGACACCCCACTTGCGCAGAAAGGGCTGCCAAACTGCCTGCTCCCTCTTCAGAACGGAACAGGCAGCACCTTCAGGCCCGATCATACGATACTCCAGGGCAAGGCGAGCCTTGTCCGATCCGCTGGGGCGGGGCAGGTTGATCCGGTCCTAGATCAGAGTCCCTCGCGACATGCGCCACCCCCCCTGCGCCATGCCTGTCCTGATGCTGGCCTGCTGCCTGGCTGCCTGCAGCGCGTCCGGCCCGCCGCAGGGCCAAACCCCCTTCCAGCCCAGCCCCGCCATGACTGCGGTGTTGCAGGAGCGGTTGAACATGCGCGCCGTCGATCCCAGCACGGTGACCATCGCGCGGGCGCGGGAGGTGCCGAATTTGATCGACGCCATGCACGCCATCCCCAACGTGAACGGCAACCCCGCCGACAGCCCGGACCTGCCGGTGGTGCGCCCGCTGACCGCCACCGGCGCCAACGGTCCGCTGCCGGCGCTGCTGTACCAGCCTGCCACGCCTAAGAACACGCCGTTGGTCATCTACTTCCCCGGTGGCACCTGGGTTACCGGCGGCACCGACCAGTATGACGAGACCGCCCGACAACTGGCCCGGCGCAGCGGCTGGGTCGTCGTGTCCCTCGGCCCCCGCCATGCGCCGGAGGTGACGTTCCCCGCCATCCATGACGACGCCTTCGCCGCCTACCAGTGGGCGCGCGCGCATGCCCGGGAATGGGGTGCGGATCCGACGCGGGTCGTGCTGGCCGGAGAGGGGCCAGGTGCCAACTTGGCCCTTTCGACGGCCTTGCTGGCCAGGGACCGCCGGGCGCCAGTACCCAACCACCTGCTGCTGATCACCCCGCTGGCCGGCACGACGCTGTCCGGGCCGAGCATGGCGGAGAACGGGCGCAGCCTGCCGTTGACCCGCCGCACGATAGGCTGGGCGCAGCAGCGCTACACGACGGACGACCGGCAGTTGCTGGACCCGCGGATCGATCTGCAGGACCGCACCGACTTGGCAGGCATGCCGCCGACGACTTTAGTGCTGGCGGAGATCGACCCGACGCGCTCCGGCGGGGAGGCGGTGGCGGCCCACCTGCGCGCCGTAGGCGTGCCGACCGACGTGCGGCTGTTCCCCGGCACGACGAGCGACTTCTTCGGCCTTGGCGAGAAGGTGCCGGACGCCGCGTCGGCTGAGGACTACGCCGTTCGCCGCCTCCAGGCCGCCTTCATCCGGCAAGTGCCGTCGGCGTCACCGATCCGCAGGCCAGCCCGGCGGCACAGGCTGCACCGGGTGCGGAACCTGCACGAAGGGAGCTGACGCAAGCCCGGCAGCATGGGACACGAAGGCGTGTGCCGGCCGGTCCGCTTCGCAAGAGAGAGCGTCGCTCCCCATATCCGGTGGAACGGAGTAGGGGACGAGGGTATGGCGCAAGGAAGCAACCGGGCACGGGCAGTCGCCATCGCGCTGCGCCGCCGTCGGCCGGAGCCGCAGCCTTGGTGGATTTGGGCGTTGCTGGCGTTGGCGATGATGCTGGCGGCGATGGCGTCCAACCCGATCCGTGCTCAAACCTCGGTTCCGCCGGCGGGCACTGCCCCGGCGCAGGCCCCGAACGCGGTTACGCCACCGGCCGATGCCTCCTCGGCAGGGGCCGCGCCGTCCACAGGTGGGACAATGCCGGTGATCCCGCCTCCAATGGCGGGGACCATGCCGGTCATCCCGCCCCCGACTGCGGGTATGATGCCGGTCATCCCGCCGCCGGGCAGTACGGGTGGGGATGGAACGGTTACCCCCAAGTAGCAGCCGGTCCCGCTAGGGCGGGTGCAGTGCCACCGAGAATGTGCATCGTGGCGTGGTGTAGGCGCCGCTGATCCCAGCCGCGGTCACATGGCCGTTGAACGTAGTGGCGAACGGCTGCTTGTTGGCGCCCGTGCTTCTGCGTTCCGCCGTAAGCGATCCGTCCGGTGCGGCACGGCCCTCCAGCGTCCAGGTGCCCTCGTCGGGGGTGAACAGCACGACGGCCCGGCGCAGCACTAAGCTGGCACGGCTGGCGGCGCAGCCGGGTTTGGCCGGCGCCGGGACCAGGGTTCCGAACCAGCGTCCGTCGGCATCCGGCGCAGGGGCCGTGCAGGACACCATGGCGGCCAGCAGCATCGGAAGCAGCGTCGCAGGTGGAACAGGAAAGGTGCGCGCGGTTTTCAAGGTGCGCCAATGGACGGGCCTGCCGCACCCATGTCAACGCTCGGCAGGCGCTAGCGGCAAACTCGGCCCTGAATCGACATCGCAGGTACGGCCGTTTGGCTAGGCTCGGCAGATCCATGCCGCAGGGGCCAGATGACGCGGTTCCTCCGCCGTGCCACGCTTGCCGCAACACTGGGGGCGGTCATGGGCAGCAGCAGAGCGGGCGCGATCGAGCGTGCCCTGGCGGTGTTCGATGACGGCGGGTTCGAGGCGCGGCTGGCCGGCCTGGTCGCCATTCCCAGCACCTCGCAGGACCCCGGGCATGAGGCGGACCTGGCCCGCTACCTCGACGGCGCCCTCCGCCCATGGCTGGAGCGCATGGGCTTTACCGTCGCCATCCACCCCAACCCGGTGCCCGGCTTCGGCCCCATCCTGTCCGCCGAGCGGATCGAGGGCGCCGGTCCGACCGTACTGACCTATGGCCACGGCGACACCGTGCGCGGCCTGGCCGACCAGTGGAGCAAGGGCCGCGACCCCTGGGAACTGCGGCGGGAGGGCGACCGCTGGTATGGCCGCGGCAGCGCCGACAACAAGGGCCAGCACGCGGTCAACCTGATGGCGCTGGAGGCGGTGCTGGCCGAGCGCGGCGGCCGGCTGGGGTTCAACCTGAAGCTGATCCTGGAGACGGCGGAGGAACGCGGCTCCCAGGGCCTGGCCGGGTTTGTGGCTGCGCATCGGGCCGCGCTGGCCGCCGACGTGCTGATCGCCAGCGACGGGCCGCGGGTGCAGGCGGGCACGCCCACGCTGTCCACCGGCACGCGCGGCAGCTTCCACTTCGACCTTATGGTGGATGTTCGCCCCGGCGGTGTTCACTCCGGCAACTGGGGCGGCATGACCACCGACCCGGCCATCGTGCTGGCCCATGCCCTGGCTTCCATCACCGACCGGCACGGGCGCATCCTGGTGCGGGACTGGCTGCCGCAGGCGCTGCCAAGCAGCGTCCGGGATGCCCTGGCCGGGCTGGACCTGGTGGCGGAGGGCGGAGCGGCGACCATCGACCCCGAGTGGGGCGAACCCGGCCTGTCCGCCGCCGAGAAGGTGTACGGCTGGACCAGCTTCATCGTCCTGGCGATGCTGTCCGGCCGCCCGGACAACCCGGTGAACGCCGTCGCCCCGAACGCCCGCGCCCACTGCCAGATCCGCTACACCGTGGACGTGGACCCTGCCCGCTTTATGCCGGCCCTGCGCGCGCACCTGGACCGGGCCGGTTTTCCGGAGGTGGCGATCCACGCCGCCGGGGTCCGCATGGCCGCCAGCCGCACCGACCCGGCGGCGGCCTGGGTGCAGTGGGCCAGGGCCAGCATGGCGCGCAGCCTGGGCCGCCCGGTGCAACTGATCCCCAACAGCGGCGGCGGACTGCCCGGCGACGTGTTTATCGACCACCTGGGGGTGCCGCTGGTCTGGGTGCCGCACAGCTATAACGGCTGCAAGCAGCATGGACCCGACGAGCACCTGCTGGTTGCGCCCGCACGCGAGGGCATGGCGGCGTTTGCCGGGCTGTGGTGGGATTTAGGGGAGGTTGGGGTGCCCAATGCTTGAAGGCATGGGATGGTGGGCGCGACAGGGATTGAACCTGTGACCCTTCGCGTGTGAAGCGAATGCTCTACCGCTGAGCTACGCGCCCCCGATTGGGAGGGCGCGTCTTAGGGCGGCGGCGGGCGGGGTGTCAAGAACAGCCTGTTGCTCAGCTCCCTCGCCCGGAAAGAGAGGGGAAGGTGCGCGGTATGCGACTGCCCTGGCTACTCCAGCCCTTCAGTGATCCGCACGTCCCGTTCAGCCCCGTCGCCGAGCGCGTCCAGCGCCGCCTTGTAGGCCGGGCTGCCATAGGTCGCGATGGCGGCATCCATGCTGGGGAATTCGATCAGCACCGTCCGGTCCTTCACGCCGGCTTCGTAGGCCTGCACCGGGCCGCCGCGGGCCAGGAACCGGCCGCCACCGCCGGTGATGGCGGGACCCGCCAGCGCGCCGTAGGCCGCCAGCTTCGCGGGGTCGTGCACCTTCCGGTAGCAACTGATCCAGTATGCCTTGGCCACGGTTCGCCTCGTTGTGATCGACCGGACGCTGGCATGGGGGCGGACGGGCGGCAAGCGGCGTTGCGGCCCCTGGCGGCGCTGCTCATACTGCCCCGATGATCCGCAGCACCATGGTTGCCGCACTGCTCCTATCCGGCCTCGCCGCCCGTCCGGCTGCGGCCGGGGAGGTCCACATCCACTACACCGTCTATGCTGCCGGCCTGGCAGTCGCGGCGGTCGAGGCGGACTGGGACATCCTGCCAGCCGCGTACAAGATCCACACGTCGTTCCACACCATCGGCGCCCTGGCCATCGCCGCCAGCGGCAAGGGCGAGAGCACGGCGGAGGGGGCGTTCAACGCCGGGCGTCCGCAGCCGCACCGCTTCTTCAGCCAAGGCACCTTCCGCGGCGAGCAGCGGGTGATCCAGATCGACTATCCCGGCCGTGAGCCGCACATCCGCCAGATGGTCCCACCCCAGGAGGAGGAGCGCGACCCGGTGCCGCCGGCGCAGCAGGCCGGGACGGTGGACGGCCTCAGCGCGGTGGTGGTGCTGATGCGCCAGGTGAACGCCACGGGACGCTGCGACGGTCGGGTCGAGACCTACGACGGCCGCCGCCTGAGCGAAGTGGCAGCCCAAACCGGGCCGGTGCAGCAACTGGAGGCCACCAGCCGGTCCAGCTACAACGGCCCAGCCCTGCGTTGCGACCTGGAGGGCCGGATGACCGCCGGTTTTGTCCGCGACCAGGACCAGACGCGCCTGCGCCAGCCGACGCGCGCCACCGCCTGGTTCGCCGCCCTGACGCCCGGGGGCGAGCAGGTGCCGGTGCGGATCGAGATCCAAACCCGCTTGTTCAGCCCCATCATGATTTACGCGGCGGCGGCGCAGTAGCCCCTCGCACCCCATTCCGGCAACGGCGAGGTTGGACAGGGGCGGGCTTTCGACAGCACCGGACCTTTGGCAGCACCGGGCTTTTGACAGGGGCGGGCGGCGGGGGCTAGGGCAGGGGCATGACCTCCACAGCCGTCCTGCTGGCCGCCGGGCTGGGCACCCGCATGAAGTCCACTCTGCCCAAGGCGCTGCACCGCATTGCCGGCAAGCCGATGCTGCGCCATCTGATCGACAGTTGCACGGAGGTGTTCGACCAGGTGGTGGTTGTGGCCGGCCCGGGGATGGAGGCGGTGGCCGCCGCCGCCGCGCCGCATCCCGTGGTGGTGCAGTCGGACCGCCTCGGCACCGCTCACGCGGCATTGCAGGCCGCGGCGCACTTCGGCGAGGGCGACGTTGCGGTGCTGTATGCCGACAACCCGCTGATCCGCCCGGACACGCTGCGCCGGCTGCTGGCGGCCCGGCAGGAGGCCGGATTGGCGCTGCTGGCCATGCGCCCCGCCGACCCCGGGCGCTACGGCCGGGTGATTGCGCAGGGTGGCGCCGTCGAGCGCATCGTCGAGTGGGCGGACGCCACGGAGGCCGAGCGCGCCATCGGCCTGTGCAACGCCGGCGTACTGTGCGCCGACGCCGCGGACTTCACCCGCTGGCTCCGTGCCGTGCAGCCCAGCCCGGCCAAGGGCGAGTACTACCTGACGGACTGCGTCGCCCTGGCCCGGGCCGAGGGTGCCGAGGTCGCGGCCGTGGAGGCGCCGGAGGCGGAGCTGCGCGGCATCAACTCCCGCGCCGAGCTGGCCGACGCCGAGGCGACCGTGCAGGACTGGCTGCGCCGGGCCGCCATGGACGGCGGCGCCACCCTGCAGGCGCCGGGGACGGTGTTCCTCTGCACTGACACCCGGCTGGACCCGGACGTGACGGTCGGCCCGCACGTGGTGTTCGGCCCCGGCGTCAGCGTCGCAAGCGGCGCCGAGATCCTGCCATTCTGCCACTTGGAGGGCTGCGAGATCGGCCCGCATGCCCGTATCGGCCCGCACGCCCGCCTGCGCCCCGGCACCCGGGTCGGGGAGGGCGCGCATGTCGGCAACTTCGTCGAGCTGAAGGCCGCCGCCCTTGAGGCCGGCGTGAAGGTGGGGCACCTTACCTACCTGGGCGACTGCGCCGTGGGCAGCGGCACCAACGTTGGCGCCGGGACTATCACCTGCAACTACGACGGCATGCGAAAGCACCGCACGACCATCGGCCGGGATGTGTTCGTCGGCTCCGGCAGCGTGCTGGTGCCGCCGTTGACGCTGGGGGATGGAAGCTTCGTCACGGCCGGCAGCGTCATCACGCGGGACGTGGCGCCGGACGCGATGGCGTTCGGCCGGGCGGTGCAGGTGGACAAGCCCGGCCGGGCCGCGGCACGGCGCACCAAGAGCTAGCGCGATGCTGTCCGCCTGCCTGGGCGCCCTGCTGCTCGGCACGGTGCTGCTGCTGTGGGCCGGCTACAGCAACGGCTACGTCATGGGTCCCACGGAGCCGTGGCACGCCCCGGAGCACACGGCCAGCCTCCGCGGGCGCAGGCGGTTCTACGTGGCCAGCATGGTCCTGGCCCTCGTCGGCGTGCTGTTGCTCGTGGCGATGATCGGGCTGTTCCAGGTTGCGGCGGTGGACGCTGGGTGGCTGCCGCTCGCCGCTTGGGTGTCGATTGCCTATGCGGTCCTGGGAATTGGGATGTTCGTGTACAACCTTCGGCGTCCGCGGCGTTGAGCGGGGCCTAGCGCGGCACTGCGGGCATCCCGGGCATAGCCGGCATTCCGTTCATGGACGGCATGGCGGGCATCCCTCCGGGCATGGTGGGCATACCCCCGGGCATAGCAGGCATCGCGCCCACTCCGCTGGCCTGGGCGGCAGCAGACCGCACGGCTCCGTCCGCAAGCTGCTTGCACAAGGCTGGCACGGTCGTGTGGGTGGTGTCGGCGAAGCCTGCGAGCGTGGTGGTGGTGCCGTTGGCGACGATGCTGCCTTGCCGGCCTGCCGCCTCGGCCGCATCCGTCGCCGCGGTGCTGGGGGCCGGAGGCAGGCGCGCTGCCGTGGACCGCATGGCCGCAACGGCGGCAGCGTCCGTGTGGCCCTGGGCCTGGCAGTATTCGAGCACGCCAAGCTGGTTGGCCGAGGCCGCCCGCGCCATTACCATCGGGTCGCCTTGCGCCAGCGCCGGAAAAGACATGAGGGTCGCGGCAAGAGCAAAACCTCTGCTGGCCTGGCGTATCATGGACGAAAGCCCCCTGGTCTCCTCCCTGCAACCATGCGCGGGCGGGTCCGGAAGGACAAGCCAGATTGCTGGACAAGCCTGGGTGAGCAGCGCCCGGCTGCACTGACAGCGACGTTCTGCCAGCCTATGCTCGCCGCAACGCCATCCCGGGAGGAGCTCGCCATGCTGAACCAGACCGCCCCGTTGCCGCTGCGCGACCCCAGCCTGTTCCGCCAGGCGTGCTGCGTCGGCGGCCGTTGGATCGAGGCCGACAACGGCGCCACCGTAACCGTCCGCAACCCCGCCACGGGGGAAGACCTAGGCACCGTCCCCGCCCTGGGCGCCGCCGAGACCCGCCGCACCATCGAGGCCGCCGCAGCCGCCTACCCAGCCTGGCGCGCGACGCTGGCCAAGGACCGCGCCGCCATCCTGCGCCGGCTGTTCACGCTGATGGTCGAGAACACCGAGGACCTCGCGGTCATCATGACCGCCGAGCAGGGCAAGCCGCTGGCCGAAAGCCGCGGGGAGATCGCCTACGCCGCCAGCTTCATCGAGTGGTTCGCCGAGGAGGGCAAGCGCGTCTATGGCGACACCATCCCGCAGAACGCCAAAGGGCGGCGCATCATCGTCACCAAGGAGCCGATCGGGGTGTTCGCCGCCATCACGCCGTGGAACTTCCCGGCGGCGATGATCACCAGGAAGGTCGGCCCCGGCTGGGCGGCGGGCTGCACCGGCGTGGTGCGGCCGGCGAGCCAGACGCCGTTCTCGGCCCTCGCCATCGCCGTGCTGGCGGAGCGGGCGGGGATGCCAGCCGGGGTGTGCAACGTGATCACGGGTCCGAGTGGCCCTATCGGCGGCGAGCTGACGGCCAACCCGCTGATCCGCAAACTGACTTTCACCGGCAGCACCGAGGTGGGCGTGAAGCTGCTGGCGCAGATCGCGCCGACGGTGAAGAAGGCCAGCATGGAGCTGGGCGGCAACGCGCCGTTCATCGTGTTCGACGATGCCGACCTGGACGCGGCGGTGGTGGGCGCCATCGCCAGCAAGTTCCGCAACGCCGGGCAAACCTGCGTCTGCGCCAACCGGTTGTTGGTGCAGGACGGGGTGTACGAGGCGTTCACCTCAAAGCTGCGCGTGGCCGTCGAGGCGCTGAAGGTCGGCAACGGCATGGAGGACGGCGTCACCCAGGGTCCCATGATCAACATGGACGCGGTGGAGAAGGTGGAGGCGCACATCAAGGACGCCGTCGCCCGCGGCGCAGAGGTGGTGCTTGGCGGCGGACGGCACGCGTTGGGCGGCACGTTCTTTCAGCCGACCATCCTGACAGGGGTGACGCGGGAGGCCGACATCTTCCATGAGGAGACGTTCGGCCCCGCCGCTGCGCTGTTCCGCTTCAAGGACGAGGCGGAGGCGATCGAGATGAGCAACGACACCGAGTTCGGGTTGGCCGCCTATTTCTACGCCCGCGACGTGGGCCGCATCTTCCGCGTGGCGGAGGCGCTGGAATACGGCATCATCGGCTGCAACGAGGGCATCATCTCGACCGAGGTCGCCCCGTTCGGCGGCATGAAGAGCAGCGGTTTGGGGCGCGAAGGGTCCAAGTACGGGATCGAGGACTACCTGGAGGTCAAGTACCTGGCCCTAGGTGGCATCGGCACCTGATTGCTTCTGCTCCCTCTCCCTCCGGCCTTGGGCTGCGAAGCGGACCAAGGCTGGGGTAAGGGAAGCGGCCAGGGCCTGATTTGCCTGTTTCAAGGACGAAGCCCGCTCCCAGGCATGCCAAGTTTGGCGCTTGTAGCCTCCCTCACCCCAACCCTTTCCCGGAGGGAGAGGGAGCAGAACCGCGGCCCGCCACCAGCAGGTAAACCCCCGCCGCAATCACCACCACCCCGCCCAGCACCGTCCACCGGTCCGGCGCCTCCCCGAACACCACCCCGCCCAGCGCCGCTGCGCACAGCAACTGCCCATAGCTGAACGGCGCCAGCACCGAGGCCGGCGCCCGGCGGTGCGCCAAGATCATCAGCCAGTGCCCCAGCGCCCCGAACCCGCCCAGCCCTGCCAGCAAGCCCCACCCCGTCGCGTCCAACGGCGCCCGCCACACGAACGGCAGCACCGGCAGTGCCACCGCCGTCCCAACCAGCCCGGTGTAGAACAGCGTCGTCCGGCTGCTGTCCCGCCCCGCCAGGAACCGCGTCGTCACGATGTAGAGCGCGTTCGCCGCCGCCGTCATCAGCGCCAGCAGGCTCGCGGCGTGGAAGCCAGCCCCGAACGGTCGGGTGATGACCAGCACGCCGCCGAACCCCGCCAGCACAGCCCATGCCCCCCGCCGCCCCACCCACTCCCCCAGCAGCGGCCCGGCGATGACAGCCACCATCAGCGGCGCCGCGAAGGTGATTGCCGTCGCCTGCGTCAGCGGCAGGCTGCGGTAGGCAATCATCGAGCACACCGTCGCCACAACCAGGAACCCCGCCCGCACCACCTGCAACCCCGGCGCCACGCTGCGCGGCAGCCCGGAGCGGCCCCAGGGATGGATGAACACGCTGACCATCAGGAAGCTGCCGACGTAGCGCACCGCTGCGGTGCCCAACGGGTTGCCGGCCTGGTTCAACCACTTGCCCGATGCGTCCAGCGCCGCGAAGCAGGCGCCCGCGGCCAGCATCAGCAGCACGCCGGCCAGGGTGTCGCGCGCTGTTTGGGCCGTGTCCATGGTGCGGCGCCGGGCTTAGCATGGCTGGCCCGCCGGGGTAGCCTGGCAGGTGCGGCCCACCCATGTCAGGCTCATCCAAGCAGAAAGGCGACCTTATGGCCTACGACTACGACCTGTTCGTCATCGGCGGCGGCTCCGGCGGCGTCCGTTGCGCACGGATCGCGGCCGGGCACGGCGCGCGGGTGGGCATCGCCGAGGCCGCGCAGTGGGGCGGCACCTGCGTCAACGTCGGCTGCGTGCCGAAGAAGATCATGGTGCAGGCCAGCGAGTACGCCCGCCATGCCGTGGACGCCATCGGCTTCGGCTGGCATCCGGCGCTGGGCGCCTCCGGTCGGCTGGTACATGACTGGCCCGAGTTCATCGCCCGCAAGGACGCCGAGATCCTGCGGCTGAACGGCATCTATGTGCGGATGCTGGACGGCTCCGGCGTGACCCGGCACGAGGCCCGCGCCGTGTTCACGGGACCGCACACCCTGGACGTGGGCGGCCAGCGGGTCACGGCGGAGCGCATCGTGATCGCCGTCGGCGGCCATCCCAGCATCAACCCGGTCATTCCCGGCATGGAGCTGGGCATTACCTCCGACGACGCATTCCACCTCAAGGCCATGCCGCGCCGGGTGCTGATGGTGGGCGGCGGCTACATCGGCATGGAGTTCGCCGGCATCTTCCACGGCCTGGGCGCCGAGGTGAACGTGGTCTATCGCCAGCCCCTGCCGCTGCGCGGCTTCGACGGCGAGCTGCGCCAACTGCTGGCCGAGGCCGTCCAGCAACAGGGCGTGCGCCTGCACCCCAGCCAGACCGTGCAACGCATCGAGGCGCACGGCGACGCGCGCCGCGTGACGCTGACCAGCGGGCACGTGGTGGAGGCCGACCTGGTGTTCTTCGCCGTTGGCCGCTCGCCGAAGACGGAGGGGCTGGGCCTGGACAGCGCCGGCGTCGCGTTGGACAGCAAGGGCGCCGTGTCGGTGGACGCCGGCAACATGACCACGCAGCCGCACATCTTCGCCATCGGCGACGTGAGCAACAAGCTGAACCTGACCCCCGTCGCCATCGCCGAAGGCCACCACCTGGCCGACCGCCTGTTCGGCCCGGGCCGCCCCCGCACCTGGGCGTTGGACCCGGTGGCGACAGCGGTGTTCAGCGCCCCGCCGCTGTCCACCGTCGGCCTGACCGAGGAGCAGGCGGTGGAACACGGCCCCGTGGACATCTACACCGCTCACTTCCGCCCCATGCGCCACGTCATGTCCGGCCGCCCCGGCAAGACGTTCATGAAGATGATCGTCGATCAGCCGACCCAGCGCGTGCTGGGCGTCCACATGCTGGGCGATGACGTGCCGGAGATGATGCAGGGTATCGGCGTGGCGCTGGTGGCTGGTGCGACCAAGCAGGACTTCGACCGCACCATCGGCATCCACCCCACCAGCGCCGAGGAGTTCGTGACCATGCGGACCGTGACCCGCGTGGCCGGCGTGGCCCAGGCGGCGGAATAGGCGCCAGAGGGGAAGCGGGGAGCAGCCCCCATGCGGATCGGCGTCGTCAGCCTGGTGCGGAACGAGGCGGACGTGCTGCCCGCCTTCCTGTCCCACCTGGCGGCGCTGGTGGACGATGCGGTGCTGATGGACCACGGCTCCGTCGATGGTTCGACGGCTTTGATGGCGGCAGCCTGCGCGGGGCGGCCGGGCTGGGCGGCGTGGCGGGTGGCGGTGCCGGGCTACCACCAGGTGCTGTTCTGCGGCTTCGCGGCGCGGCACCTGTTCCGGGCCGGGGTGGACCAGGTGCTGTTCCTGGATGCGGACGAGTTCATCGACCTGCCGGACCGCGCCGCGCTGGAGGCCGCCCTGGCGCGCATGGACCAGCCCGGCGACATCGGCGTGTGGGCCTGGCGGGACTGCGTGCCGGACCGGCTCGGCGGCGCGCTGGGCTTTGGCGACGCGATCTGGCAGGCCCCGGCGGAGTCGCGCTACCCCAAGGTGGTGCTCAGCCGGGCGCTCTTCGCGGCGTCGGGCGGCAGGGCAGGGCCGGCGGTCGGGGCGCACTTCGTCCGGGATGCCGGGGTGCCGACGCGGGATGTGCCGCTGGGCGCCGTGCTGCACCTGCCGCTGCGCTCGGCCGAGCAGATGCGGCGCAAGGTGGTGTTGGGATCGCTGGCGGAGCTGGCCCGGTCCGACCGCGGCGCCACCGACGCGGGGCATTGGGCGGAGGCGCTGGCGCGGGTCGCCGCCGGGCCGGTGGACGAGGACGACGTGCGCGGCATGGCGGCGCGCTACGGCGAACCCGGCGCGGCTTGGGAGCGGATCGGCCCGGATGGGCTGGCGGCACACGGTTTCACCCTGCGTACGTTGACGGTCGCCCGTGCCGCCGTGCCCGCCACTATGCCGCCCCCTCCGGTCGGGGCATGGCAGGTGGTGGCCGATGCGCTGCGCGGTTGGGAGCCGGCGCCGTCCGCCACCCTGTCGCTGGAGGTGATAGACGGCGTCCTGCGGCCATCGGCGGGCGACCTGTGGCGGGACCCGTTCCTGACTGGGACGCCGCTGCTGGACCTGGCGCGGGAGGCGCTAGCGCCGGGGAGCCGGACCCTGGTGATCGGCCTAGACCCGGCGGCCTTGGGCACGGGGGCGTCCGCCGACGCCGCAGCCGGCCCGTTCGACGCCGCAGTTGTGCAGGACATGACGGCAGCTCATGCCGCCGCCGCCCATGCGGTGCTGCGGCCTGGCGGTTTGCTGGTGGCAGAGGCAGCGGGCGCCACGGCTGATCCGGCGCTGGCCGGGACGGTCGCGGACTGCTTGGCGCCGGGTTATGGCGCCGCTGGGGTTGCCCCCATCTCGGCCGCGGCTGACCCGGAGGCGGCGCTTCACGGGCTGTTCCAGGTGGAGCGGCGGGTCCCGCTGCCCGGCGCGGTGCTGCGCCCGGTGCTGGCCGGCCTGGGCGGGCGCTTCGATTGGTCGGACCCACGGGATGCGACCGCAGGGCGGCTGGCGGCGCGGCTGGATCTGCTGTTGACCCGGCATGGCGTGGCGCCACCGGGCCGCATGGCGCTGGTGGCGCGGCGAGTGAGCTAGCACCAAGCAGAACGGTCACCGTCATTGCGAGCCGGCTTCGGCGCGGCAATCCAGGGGCTCTAGGACCGCGCTGGCCGCTCCTGGATTGCCGCGCCGCAAGCACGGCTCGCGATGACGGGGTATTTCCGCCAGCCAGGCATACGGGCGCGTGGCGTGGCGTCTCCCCGCGCCACCGCAGGCATCGGGTGGCATTCCCAGCCGAAACCCGCGATAAGTGCGCCTCTGGACGCAGGCGTGGCGTGCGAGGTGGATGCGATGATGGACGGACTCAGCGGGATCGGCCCCGAGGCAACAGACGGCGGCTGGACCCCCGGAAGCTGGCGCACGCACGAGGTGCTGCAAAGCCCGGCCTACCCGGATGTGGCTGCGCTGCACGCCGTGGAGGCCCGGCTGGCGACCTACCCGCCTCTGGTGTTCGCCGGCGAGGCCCGGCGCCTGCAAACGGCACTGGCTCTGGCGGCGGGCGGCGGCGCCTTCGTGCTGCAGGGCGGCGACTGCGCCGAGAGCTTCGGCGGCTTCACGGCCAACACCATCCGCGACACCTTCCGCGTGCTGCTGCAGATGGCCGTCGTGCTGACCTTCGGCGCCGGGGTGCCCACGGTGAAGATGGGCCGCATGGCCGGGCAGTATGCCAAGCCGCGCTCCTCGGACATGGAGACGGTGGGCGGTGACACTCTGCCGTCCTACCGCGGCGACATCATCAACGGCCCCGCCTTCACCGCCGCCGACCGCGTGCCGGACCCGCAGCGGATGGAGACCGGCTACTTCCAGTCCGCCGGCACGCTGAACCTGCTGCGCGCTTTTGCCGGCGGCGGCTATGCGGACCTGCACGAGGTGCACCGCTGGAACCTGGACTTCGCCGCCCGCTCGCCGTTGGCGGCCCGCTACCAGGACCTAGCCAACCGCATTGGCGAAACGCTCGCCTTCATGCAGGCCTGCGGCATGAGCGGCCTGAACACGCCGCAGATCCGTGAGACCGAGTTCTACACCAGCCACGAGGCCCTGCTGCTGCCCTACGAGCAGGCGCTGACCCGCATCGACAGCACCAGCGGCCTGCATTACGCGTGCAGCGCGCACTTCCTGTGGATCGGCGACCGCACGCGGCAGTTGGACGGCGCGCATGTCGAGTTCCTGCGCGGCGTGCGCAACCCGGTCGGCCTGAAGGTCGGGCCGACGATGCAGGGGGACGAGCTGCTGCGGCTGATCGACGCGCTCAACCCCCTGGACGTGCCGGGCCGCCTGACGCTGATCAGCCGCATGGGCGTGGACAAGGTGGCCAGCCGCCTGCCGCCGCTGCTGCGCGCCGTGCAGCGGGCCGGCCGCCAGGTGGTGTGGCTGTGCGACCCGATGCACGGCAACACCATAGACGTCAGGAGCGAGAGTAACACCCAGGCCAAAGTGAAGACCCGCAGCTTCGACAGCATCCTGGCCGAGGTGCGCGGCTTCTTCGACGCCCATGCTGAGGCCGGCACCTGGGCGGGCGGCGTGCACGTCGAGATGACGGGCCAGCAGGTGACGGAGTGCGTCGGCGGCGCGCACCAACTGACCGAGGCCGATCTGGGCGCCCGGTACGAGACGTTCTGCGACCCGCGGCTGAACGCCGAGCAGTCGCTGGAATTGGCCTTCCTGGTGGCGGAGGAGCTGAAGCGCCGCCGTGGCGCATCCGGAGCGCCAGCATGACGGCGCTGCTGCTTCCCCCTCTCCCGGAGGGAGAGGGAGCAGCGGCATGAGCGCGCTCACCGACGATATCGCCCGCCGGACCGATGCCTACTTCAACCGCACCCGCGACGTGGTGGCCCGGTTTGGCGACCGCACCGTCACCTACGCGGTGTTCCTGCGCCGCCCGGTGATCTCGGCCGCCCAACTGATGCTGGATTGGCTGGACCAGGTGGCGGCGGCACGCGGGACGCACTTTGAATACCAGGTCATCCATCCCGAGGGCACCTGGGTCGGCGCCGGCGAGCCTATCGCCTACGTCACTGGCAGCTTCCTGGCCCTGGCGGACTGCGAGACCATCTTCCTGCAGAAATTGGGCGCCGCCTGCGTGGCAGCGCACAATTCTTATCAGATGTGCCTGGCGCTGCCCGGCGTCGCCTTCCTCGCCATGGACGCCCGGCACTGCGCCGGGGCGGAGATGCAGACCATGATGGGCTACGCCGCCGGCGTCGGCAGCCGCGCGGCCCAGGCCGAAGGCGCACGCGGCTTCGTCGGCGCCAGCACGGACGTGGCTGCGCCCTTCGTCGGCGGCGTCCGCGGCGTCGGCACCATGCCGCATGCGCTGATCGGCTATGCCGGATCCACCGTGCGCGCCGCCGAGATGTTCCGCGAGGCCTGCCCTGACGAGGCGCTGACGGTGCTGACCGACTTCTTCGGCCTGGAGGTCACCGACGGGTTGGCGGTGTGCCGGGCCTTCCCGGACTTGGCCGCGGCTGGCCGGCTGTCAGTGCGGCTGGACACCCATGGCGGGCGCTATCTGGAGGGCCTGGACCCGGCCAGCAGCTACGCCGTGCTGGACCGCCGCGCGCCCGGCGCGATCCGCCGCTACCGCAGCGATGCGGAGCTGCGCCACCTGGTCGGCACCGGCGTCTCGGCGGCGGCAATCTGGCACATGCGGGAGGCGCTGGACGATGGCGGGTTCCCGCATGTGAGGATTGTGGTTTCTTCGGGGTTCGGCGTGTCGAAGTGCCGGGTGATGGCGGACACGCGGGCGCCCATCGACGTGGTGGGCACTGGCAGCTTTCTTCCCTCGGACTGGCACGAGACGTATGCGACGGCGGACATCATCGCCTATGATGGAGTGGAGCGGGTGAAGGTGGGCCGCGAGTTCCTGCTGCGCGCCGCAGCACAAGGCCGTCTCGCTGCGGCGCATCAAGTTGACTCCGTTGGTGCGGCCCCCAGGTCTGGTGCATGACCCAGACATTGCGCATAGCGCTCGCCCAGATCGACACGCACCTTGGCGAGGTCGCCGTGAACGTCGCCCGCATCCGGCGGGCGCGGATGGAGGCGACGGCGCTGGGGGTGGACTTGGTGGTGACGCCGGAGTTCTCCATCGGCGGCTATCCGCCGGAGGACTTGGTCCGCAAGCCCGCCTTTGTCGAGCTGTGCGAGGCCGCCATTGAGGAGCTGGCGCAGGACACCGCCGATGGCGGGCCGGGCCTGGTGGTCGGTGGCCCCTGGCGCAACGGCGGGCTGCTGTTCAACGCCGCCTTCGTGCTGGAGGGCGGGCGCATCATCGCCCGGCGGGCCAAGCACGAGCTGCCCAACTACGGCGTGTTCGACGAGAAGCGGGTGTTTGACGCCGGGCCGTCGCCGGGTCCGGTCAATTTCCGCGGGGTGCGCCTGGGCCTGATGGTGTGCGAGGACTTCTGGCTGCCCGCCGTGTCCGAGACCCTGGCCGAGAGCGGCGCGGAGCTGCTGCTGTCGATCAACGGCAGCCCGTTCGAGGACGGCAAGCAGGCCCGACGCATCGGCCTGGGAGTCGAGCGCGTGGTGGAGACCGGGTTGCCCTTCGTGTTCCTGGGCCAGGTCGCGGGCCAGGACGAACTGGTGTTCGACGGCGCGAGCTTCGTACTGAACGCGGACCGCTCCTTGGCGGTGCAGATGCCGTTCTTCGAGGAGGCGCTGACCGTGACCGAATGGCGGCGTGACGGCGAGCGCATGGTCTGCGTGCCGCAGGCGCTGCCGCCGGAGCCGGACCGGCTGGAGCTGATCTACCGCTGCATGATGCTCGGCCTCGGCGACTACGTGCGCAAGAACCGCTTTCCCGGCATCCTGCTGGGGTTATCCGGCGGCATCGACAGCGCGTTGTCGGCGGCGGTGGCGGTGGATGCGCTGGGTGCGGGGCAGGTGCGGGCGGTCATGCTGCCCAGCCCCTATACCGGGCGCGAGAGTCTGGAGGACGCGGCGGAGTGCGCGCGGCTGCTCGGCGTGCACTGCGACACCATCCCGATTCAGCCGGCGATGGATGCGTTTGGGGATGCCTTGGCCCCGGTGTTCGCCGGGCGGCAGGCCGACATCACGGAGGAGAATATCCAGTCGCGCAGCCGCGGGCTGATCCTGATGGCGATGAGCAACAAGTTCGGCGACATGCTGCTGACGACTGGCAATAAATCGGAGATGTCTGTGGGTTATGCGACGCTGTACGGTGATATGTGCGGCGGCTACTCCGTGTTGAAGGACGTGTACAAGACGACGGTGTTCGCCCTGTGCCGCTGGCGGAATGCGCACCGCCCGCATGACGCCCGCGGCCCCGACGGCCCCGTGATGCCCGACCGCGTGATCACCAAGGCGCCGTCCGCCGAGCTGAAACCCGACCAGACCGACCAGGATACCCTGCCGCCCTACGCCGACCTGGACGCCATCCTGGAGGGGCTGGTCGAGGGGGAGCAGTCCGTCGATGCCCTGGTGGAGCGCGGGTTCGACCGGGCGACGGTGCTGCGGGTGTGGCGGATGCTGGACCGGGCGGAGTATAAGCGCCGTCAGGCCCCGCCGGGCGTGAAGATCACCCCGCGCGCCTTTGGCCGGGACCGGCGCTATCCGATCACCAACGGCTACACTGGATTGGTTGCTTGAACGATTCGCCGCCGCTGCCTGCCCTTCCCTCGATCCGCGTTCGCATCCTGGACTTGTCCGGCGGGGCGGAGGAGGGCGTCGTGGAGGAGGTTGGGCCGTTCCCGGACGTGGAGACCGCCAACCAATTCGCCCGCCGCTATGTGCGCGACAGCCTGGAACGGTGCCGGGCGCAGGGCATGGCGCCGCAGGCGGTGCTGGACGCCTGGTTCGCGTTTGGCGAGGACGCCGAGGTGCTAGGCGGCGAGGGCGGCTGGCGCAGCGCGGCCGAGCTGTCCGACTTTGCGGCCCGGCGCGCGAAGCCGGCGGACCGCGACTGGCGCTCGATCGACCCACGGCTCGCCGAAGACGAGGACGAGGAGTGACGGTGCTTCTTCATCTCCCTCTCTCTCCGGCCTTGGTCCGCTCCGCGGCCCAGGGCCGGAGAGAGAGGCAGTAGGAAGCCGCCTCATGAAGCTCCGTTTTGCCCCTAGCCCCACCGGCCTGCTGCATGTCGGCAATGCCCGCGTCGCGTTGGCCAACTACCTGCTCGCCAAGCGCCACGGCGGGGAGTTCCTACTGCGGATGGACGACACCGACACCGAGCGCAACCGCCCGGAGTACGAGGAGGCCATCGCCCACGACCTGCGCTGGATGGGCCTGTCCTGGGACGAGACGTTCCGCCAGTCCGACCGCCTGGACCGGTATGCCGCCGCCGCCGAGAAGCTGAAGGCGTCCGGCCGCCTGTATCCCTGCTTCGAAAGCGAGGAGGAGCTGGCCGCCAAGCGCGAGATGCGGGTCAAGCGCCACCAGCCTCCCCTGTATGACCGCGCCATGCTGAAGCTGACCCCCGAGCAGCGCGCCAAGGCCGAGGCCGGCGGCAAGCGGCCCTACTGGCGCTTCCTGCTGTCCGGCTACCCCGCCGAGTGGGGCGACATGGTGCTCGGCCCCCGGTCGGTGAAGCTGACCGCCGTGTCCGACCCGGTGCTGATCCGCGCCGACGGCACCCCCCTGTACACCTTCACCAGCGTCGTGGACGACATCGAGTCCGGCATCACCCACATTGTCCGTGGCGAGGACCATGTGACCAACACCGGCATCCAGATCGACATCGTAGCCGCCCTCGGCGCGCGCCCGGCGGCGTTCCGCTTCGCCCACCTGCCGCTGCTGGTGGACGAGGAGGGCGGCAAGCTGTCCAAGCGTCTCGGCGCCCTGTCGCTCCGCAGCCTGCGCGGCGACGGGGTGGAGCCAGTGGCGCTGACCGGCTACCTCGCCCGCCTCGGCACCTCCGACGACCCAGCGCCGGAAGCCCCCGACGCCATGGCCCCTACATACGACCTGAGCCACGTCTCGCAGTCCTCCCCGCGCTTCGACGGCCGGCAGTTGCTGGCGCTGAACCGCAAGGTTCTGCACGAGCTGCCGTTCGAGGCGGTGCAGGACCGCCTGCCGCCTTCCGCCACCCCGGCGTTCTGGACCGCCGTCCGCGGCAACCTGGACTTCCTGCGGGAGGCGCGTGGCTGGTGGGACGTGGTGGCCGGCACCATCGTACCCCCGGTGATCGAGGGCGAGGCCGAGTTCCTGGCGCAGGCGGTGGACGCCCTGCCGCCGGAGCCGTGGGACAACCAGGTCTGGCCCGCCTGGATCGACCGCCTTAAGGCCGCGTCCGGCCGCAAGGGCAAACGCCTGTTCCTGCCGCTGCGCCTGGCGCTGACCGGGGAGGAGCACGGGCCGGAGCTGCGCGACCTGCTTCCCTTGATGGGCCGCGCCCGGGCAGCGGACCGGCTGCGGCTGGCGGCGGCCTAACCCGGCGCCAGCCGGTCGCGCAGCCGCAGGAACGGCTGCTCCACCAGCGTGTAGGTCAGCAGAGACGCGACCAGGACCAGGCTGGTGACGGTCACGAGGCGGTCCACCGGGGTCATGCCGACCAGGTAGGGCGCCGCAAGGTCCTTGATGGGCACATGGACCAGGTAGATCGAGTAGGACAGCCGGCTGATCCACCCGGCCACCGTCACCAGCCCCGGCGGCAGCGCCCGGCGGTCCAGCAGCACTAGAACCAGGACGGCGCCAGCAACATCGGCTGCCGTATGGTCCAGGGCGAGGTAGGCGTAGCCCCAGTGCTGAAATCCCCAGGCGAGCTGGAACCCCGTGTCGGCGACGTTCAGGAACAGCCAGTTCAGCACCACGACGACACACAGCACGGCGGCTCCCGCGGCGGCCCGGACTGCGCCCCGGCGCCATGCGCCCTGCGGCCACCAGGCGACGATGCAGGCGGTCCCGACGCCGTAGGCCGCGCAGTCCATCCGGTAGAACGGATGGTACTGGAAGTTCTCGGCCGGGATCGGCAAACGCCCGGTCAGGTGCGCCAGCCGCGCCCCGATGCAGGCGGCGGCCAGCCCCGCCGCCGCCGCCCCGACGCACCGGATTCCGCGCAGCCGCCCCGCCGACAGCAGGACAGCCGCCAGCATGATGAGGGGGAAGAACAGGTAGAAGTATTCCTCCATCACCAGCGACCACGACACTGTCAGGATGCGTTCGTCGAACGGTCCGAAGTTCTGCAGGAACAGGAACGGCCGCCATCCCCACCGGCCATAGCCGAAGCAAGCGGCCACGAGCACGGCGTAGTACAGCGGCAAGGTGCGGAACCAGCGCCGCACCAGGAAGCGGCCGATGCCACGCAGGGTCAGGCCATCGCGGGCAAGCCGGATCAGCAGCCCACCGATCAGGAAGCCGCTGAGGGAGAAGAACAGCTCCACCCCGACCATGCCAAGCTGGTCGAACGCCGTCTGCACGCGCGGCCGGCCGGCGGTGAAATAGTCGGTGACGTGCGACAAGTACACCAGCAGGATCGCCCCCGCGCGCAGCAGGTCCAGCCCGGCATCGCGCGGCGCCGCGGCGGTGACACCGCGTGGACGGACCGTTGGCGAGAGGGTGACAAAGGTCATCGCAGCTTTTGTAGGATGGAAGCTTACCGGCGGGCCAGCCGTCCCCAGCAACGGGCTTCTTGCCACCACCGGGCCATGTTAGGGCCGCAGCCCATGATCCGCGTGCAGCACAACCTTGGCCTGGACCTCGTCCGCTCGGCGGCGATCCTGCTCGTGCTGTTCAGCCATACCGCGGAGTGGTGGATGGGCGCGTCGCGGGCGACCGAGATCAGCTCGGCCTACATCGGGCGCATTGGGGTGGAGCTGTTCTTCTCCCTCAGCGGCTTCCTGATCGGCGGCATCCTGCTGCGGGCCATCGAGGGCGGCTTCGACCTCCCCGCGCTGCGCCGCTTCTGGACCCGGCGCTGGATGCGGACCCTGCCGGCCTACTGGGTGCTGCTCGGGCTGCTGGACTGGCATTTCGGCGTGCTGGACTGGCGCAGCCTGCTGTTCCTGCAGAACTTCGTTCCGCGCGCCGGCTGGACGCCCTTGACCCTGCACACCTGGTCCCTGGCGTTGGAGGAATGGTTCTACCTGTTCGTGCCACCCTTGCTGATGGCGGCGCTCTGGCTGCTGGGGCAGGGGCGGCGGCGGTGGGCGGTGCCGCTGGTGTGCGCCGCGCTGATCACCGCGTGCTCAGTGGGCCGGGCTGCCGCCGGGTTGTCGCCGCACCCGTTCTGGGGACCGGAGCCGCCAATCAACCCGGTGCTTCGGCTGGATTGCGCGTCCTGGGGCCTGCTGGCGGCATGGCTGGTGCGGGGGCGCTCCCTGCCCTTGCCGGCGGCATGGGGATCGCTGGCGGTGGGCGCGGCGATGCTGGTGGTGCTCGGCTGGGTCTGGGCCGGGGTGTTCGCGCCGGAGCGGCTGCTGCCCTGGGGATTCCAAGTCTGGGGTCCCGCGTGGGCGCCGCTGCACACGGCGTTGGAGGAGTTGGGAGCGGCCTGCATCGTGGTGGGCCTGCACCGCCTGCTGCCGCTGGGGACGGGACCGCTGGCATGGGCAGCAGGTGCGCTGGCGGCGCTGTCTTACGCGCTGTATCTCGTCCATGTTCCCGTGCTCTACCTTGCCCGCGCGGCCGGTCTGGACGACGCGGCGGGCTGGGGCGTGCGGCTGGCGATGGCGGGGCTGGTGCTGGGAGCGGCGCTGGCGGTGCGCTTCGCCGTGGAATTGCCGGTCCTGGCGCTTCGGGACCGTATGGCCCCGGAACGCCGGGCCAGCCTGGCGGCAACGCCTGCTTGAACCTTGGACGCCTAGACCTCAACCTCCACGCACACCGGCACGTGGTCCGATGTTCGCTCCCAATCCCGCGCCGCCGTCAGCACCGTGCTGCCCCGTAGGCCACCCGCCAAGTCGTGCGACACCCACACATGGTCCAGCCGCCGCCCGCGGTTGGCCACGCGCCAGTCCTGGTTGCGGTAGGACCACCAGGTGTACAGCTTCTGGTCGTGCGGCACGAAGCGGCGCATGGCGTCCACCCAGCCGGTGCCCATCCAGGCGTCCATGGCCGCGACCTCGGCCGGGGTGTGGCTGACCACGTCCAGCAGTTGCTTGTGGCTCCAGACGTCGTGCTCCAACGGCGCGATGTTCAGGTCGCCGACCAGGACGCTGCGGGCCGGGGGACGGGTGGTGAAGTGGCGCGTGACCTCGTCGAGGAATGCCAGCTTGTGGGCGAACTTCGGGTTCTCCGCCGGGTCCGGCACGTCGCCGCCGGCGGGCACGTAGAAGTCGTGCAGGTCCACAGGGCCGCCGGGGGTGTCCAGCGTCACGGCTAGGTGACGGCAATCGCCCTTCTCGCACCAGTCCGGCGAGGCATCCTCCAGCCGCAGCGGCAGGCGGGACAGGATGGCGACGCCGTTGTAGCCCTTCATGCCGCGCCGGGCGACGTGCGGAAAGCCGAGCGCGCCGGGCGCCGCGTCCGGGAATAGCTCGTCGGGCACCTTGGTCTCTTGCAAGCAGATCACGTCCGGCCGCAGCTCCGCCACGAGCCGCTCCAGCAGGGACAGGCGCAGGCGCAGCGAGTTGATGTTCCAGGTGGCGATGCGGAGCGCGGTCATGCCGCCCGGCATGGCCCGGCGGCTGGGATGTGGCAAGAGGAACATTCTGCCCTGCCTGCACCCTCTTCCTCCGGGAAAGGGAGAAGACGGGCAGCTTGATCCCCGGGCGGTTTGCGCTAGGGTCCCGCGTAACGACCGGGGGGACGACCATGAACCGCAGGACCTTGCTTGCCGCCGCCATGCTCGCCACCGCTCCGGCTTTCGCGCAGCCCAGCGGCCCCGTCCAGGTCGGCGCCATCGAGATCCTGACCGGCCCCAACGCCGCCTACGGCGCCGCGATCCGCGCCGGGCTGGAGTTGGCGCTGGACGAGATTAACGCGAAGGGTGTGCTGGGCGGCCGCAAGATCAACCTGACCGTCGATGACAGCGCCGGCAACAAGGACCAGGCGATCAACGCCGCGCGCAAGCTGATCGGCCGCGACAAGGTGGTGACGATCATCGGCCCGACCCTGTCCAACGAGATGTTCGCCGCCGGCCCCGTCGCCAACGAGCGTAAGATCCCGATCATCGGCACCAGCACGACCGCGATGGGCATCACCGAGATCGGCCCCTACGTGTTCCGCACCAGCCTGCCCGAGAGCGACGTGATCCCCGTGACCCTGGCCCGCGCCAAGGCCCGCGGCGTCAAGACCATCGCACTGATGTATGCGAACGACGACGCGTTCAGCAAGTCCGGCTTCGACACCATGAAGGCGGCGGCGGAGAAGGCCGGGCTGAACATCCTGGCCATCGAGAGCTTCGGCAGCAAGGACAACGACTTCAGCGCGCAACTGACCAAGATCAAGGCGCTGCGGCCGGACGCCATCGGCATCTCCGCCCTGGTGGAGCCAGTGTCGGGCGTGCTGCTGCAGGCGCGGCAACTCGGGTTCGGGCCGGACACGCTGTTCATCGGCGGCAACGGCAGCAACTCGCCGAAGCTGGGGGAGCTCGCGGGCCCGGCAGCCGACGGGCTGATCGTCGGCAGCCCGTGGTTCGTCGGCAAGCCGGACCCGGTCAACCAGGCGTTCGTGGCCAAGTTCAAGGCGAAGTACGGCCACGACCCCGACCAGTTCGCGGCGCAGGCCTATGACTGCATGTATATCCTGGCCGACGCCATTGACCGGGCCGGGGCGGCGGAACCTGAGAAGATCAAGGACGCGCTGCAAGCCGCCAAGCACGACGGCGTCATGGGTCCCTTCACCTTCACCGCCGGACGCGACCCGGCCAGCACCGAGGGCGTAGTGGTGCTGGCCGTGCAGGGCGGCAAGTTCGGGGTGGCGGCGCAGTAGGAGCGGTCAGGCTGCGGCCGAGAAGTCCAGGCCGTCGTACAGCTCCGCCAACGGGACACTGATGCCGATCTCGGGCATGTCCAAAACCTCGGCGCCGTCGAGCTGATCGACGATCCAGCCTGTGTCGGTCCGGGTATACGTGGTCGCCAATGCTCCATCCTGCTCCAGCAAGACGTAGCGTTGCAGGGTTGGAATGGTGCGGTACTCACGGAGCTTGATCGTCCGATCCTTGCGTTCCGTGCTCGGAGACATGATTTCAAAGATGACGACGGGGTCGTCAGTCACCGTCGCACCACGTTCCGCTGGCGTGCAGCGCACGAACGCATCGGGGTAGCGGAAACTCGCACCGGCGCGGACTTTCAGTTCAGATCCCCGAACCCGGCATTGCGTGCCGCGCAGTCGTGAAGCCAAAGCGGTCAGCAAGTTGACCTGTATGGCGGCGTGCGCCTCGGTGCCGCCCGCCATTGCAACGGGTTGGAAGCCGTCGAACTCCCACTTGAACTCCTGGTCGGCTTCCCATGCCAGGAACTCATCAGCAGTCATCCGAACAAGGTGGGCTTGGCTCATCTCACGGCTCCCCTGCGCCGCGTTTAGCATGGCAACGCCTGCCCCGGGCGGCAACGTGCAGGTCCGTGCTGAACCAAGGTGCCTTCCACCCGGCCCGCCCTGCCGTTAAGAAGCCGCCTTTGCTGCCCGTTCCGGCGCAGCCCCGGCCCAAGGATCGACACACCCCGCGATGCTGGCGCAACAGCTCGTCAACGGCGTCCTGCTCGGCGCAACGTATGCCCTGTTCGCGCTCGGCTTCACGCTGATGTTCGGCGTCCTGCGGGTCATCAACCTGACCTACGGCTTCTACTTCTCCGCCGGGGCGCTGATCGCGCTGTGGCTGGCGCGCAGGCTCGGCTGGCCGATCTGGGCGGCGCTGCCCGTGGCGGCGGTGGCGTCCGGCATCCTAGCCGTCGCGCTGGACTGGCTGCTGCTGACGCGGCTCCGCCGCGTGCAGGCGCCGGAGCTGTCCTCCCTGATGGTGACGCTCGGCGGCGTGCTGGCGCTCTACTCGGCGCTGACTGCCTGGCTCGGTCCCGACATCCGCCGCCTGCCGCCGGACATCATCAGCGCCGATGCGTTCCAGGTCGGCGGCATCCGCATCACCAGCGCGCAACTGCTGATCCTGGCGGCGACGGCGGTGCTGGTCGGCGGACTGGTGCTGCTGATGCAGCGCACTCGGCTGGGCCTGGCGATCCGCGCCATGGCGGAGAAGCCGGACGCCGCGCAGCTCATGGGCATCGACACCGGCCGGGCGGCGGCGCTGGTATCGTTTCTGTCAGGCTGCCTGGCCGGGGCAGGGGGCGTGCTGATCGGGCTGAACTTCAACGCAATCCACCCCTACATGGGCGAGCAGATGATGCTGCGCGGCTTCGTAGTCATCATCGTCGGCGGCTTGGGCGACATCCGCGGCGCGTTGCTGGCTGGGCTGGCGCTGGGGGTGATTGAGGTGCTGACGGCCGGGTTCCTGTCGTCCAGCCTCAAGGAGGCCGTGGCCTTCCTGATCCTGGTGGCGGTGCTGTGGACCCGGCCCTCCGGGCTGTTCGGCCGCGCCGTGCTGCGCCGCGCCTGATGCCATGTCCTTCGTGAAGCCATGTCGTTCGTGATGCCGGAGTGGTTGGACGACTTCCTGTGGACCTACCAGAACCTGATCCACGCGCTGGGGGTCAACGGGCTGTTGGCGCTGTCGATGTACGTGGTGCTGGCGGTCGGGCAGTTGTCCCTGGGGCAGGCGGCGTTCATGGGGCTGGGGGCGTACTCCTCGGCGCTGATGACGCTGAGGCTCAAGCTGCCGTTCCTGCTCGTGCTGCCGCTGTCGGCCGTGGTTCCGGTGCTGTTCGCGCTCGTCATCGGCGTGCCGACCCTGCGGCTGTCGGGGGTTTACCTGGCCATCGCCACCATCGGGCTGGGGGAGGTGCTGCGCGCGGTTTACCTCAACGTGGACCTGTTCGGCGGGGCGCTCGGCCTGTCCGGCATCCCGGAGCGAGGCGAGACCTGGATGATCCTCGGCCTGCTCGGGCTGGCGGTGCTGGCGTTGTGGCTGGCTGGACGCAGCGGCATCGGCCGGGCCATGGAGGCGATGCGGGAGGACGAGACGGCGGCGCAGGTGATGGGCGTGCCGGTCGGCCGCTATAAGATGGGCGCGCTGGTCGCCTCTGCCGTGCTGGCGGGGGTGGCGGGCTGCCTGTCGGCGCACGTCAGCAGTTTCATCGGGCCGAACGAGTACGGGTTCGAGCCTGCGGTGACGATCCTGTCCTATGTGCTGCTGGGCGGCATCGGCACGCCCATCGCCCCGGTGCTTGGGGCGTGGGTGCTGACGCTGCTGCCGGAGCTGCTGCGCGGGTTCAGCGACATCCGGCTGGTGCTGAACGGCGTCATCATCGTGCTCGCGGTGCTGTTCCTGCCCGGCGGCTTGCTGGGCGTCCGCATGCGGCGGCGCGCGGCGTGACGCCTGCTGAACCCCGTCATTGCAAGCCGGCTTCGGCGCGGCGATCCAGGGGTGGCAAGAACCGCACTGGCCGCCCCTGGACTGCCGCGTCGCTGCGCCCCTCGCAATGACGGGTCATGTGCCCCTGCTCGAGCTGCACGGACTGACCCGGCGCTACTCCGGCCTAGTGGCCGTGGACAACGTGGACATGCAGGTCACGCCCGGTGGCGTCCACGCCGTGATCGGCCCGAACGGCGCCGGCAAGACCACCCTGTTCAACCTGGTCAGCGGCCTCGTGCGGCCCAGCTCGGGGCGCATTGCGCTAGGCGGGCAGGACGTGACGCGCCTCGCCCCGGACCGCCGGGCAGCGCTGGGCCTGGGCCGCACCTTCCAGAACATCCGCGTCTTCGCCGGCATGACCGTGCTGGAGAATGCCCTGACCGGCCTGCACGCCCGCTTGCACACGGGCCTGCTCGGCACCGTCCTGCGCCTGCCCGGCTTCCGTGCGGAGGAGCGCCGGGCCGTCGCCCGCGCCCACGCCGCGCTGGACCTGGTGGGCCTGGCCGACAAGGCGGAGCTGCGCGCCGGCGCGCTGTCCTACGGCGACCAGCGCCGGCTGGAGATCGCCCGCGCCATGGCGCCCGAGCCGCGCCTGCTGCTGCTGGACGAACCCGCCGCCGGGATGAACCCGGCCGAGACCGAGGCCCTCGCCACCCTGGTCCGCAGCCTGCGCGGCCAAACGACGGTGCTGCTGGTGGAGCACGACATGGGCTTCGTCATGGACATCTCTGATCGTGTGACGGTGCTGAACTTCGGCAGGTTGATCTACGAGGGCACGCCGGCTGCAGTGCGGAGCGAGCCTGCGGTGATCGAGGCCTACCTCGGCCACAAGGTCGCGGCCCGGCTGGCGGCGGGCGCACGGGTCGGCGTGCGGGGCGCCGGGTGAGCGCGGGGCTGGAGGTCGAGGGGCTGCAAGTCGCCTACGGCCGCACCCCAGCCGTGCGCGGCATCAGCCTGCATGTGCGGGTGGGCCAGGTCGTGTGCCTGATAGGCGCCAACGGGGCGGGCAAGACGACGACGATGCGCGCCATCTCCGGCCTGGTGCGCCCGCGCGCTGGGCGGGTGCGCTTCGATGGCGAGGACATCACCGGGCGCCCTGCCCACCGCATCGCCGCCGCCGGCCTGCGCCAGGTGCCTGAGGGGCGGCAGTGCTTTGCCGAGCTGACCGTCGCCGACAACCTGACCCTGGGCGCCTACCTGGTCCCAGCGCGGGCGGAGGTCGCGCGGCGGCAGGAAGGGGTGCTGGCCCGGTTCCCGCGGCTCCGGGAGCGGCTGGGGCAGTTAGCCGGTTCGATGTCGGGCGGGGAGCAGCAGATGCTGGCCATCGGCCGTGCCCTGATGGGCCGTCCCCGGCTGCTGTTGCTGGACGAGCCCAGCATGGGCCTGGCGCCGCTGTTCGTGGAGGAGATCTTCGCCATTATCGCCGACCTGAAGGCGGATGGCACGACGATCCTGCTGGTGGAGCAGAACGCCTCTGCGGCGCTGGACGTGGCCGACCATGCCTATGTGCTGGAGACCGGCCGCATCGTGCTGTCCGGCCCGGCGGCAGATGTCGCGCAGGACCCAGCCGTTGCCGCAGCCTACCTGGGTGGATAGGGTAGGAATGGCTCAGGCGACCATCACGTCCTCGGTAACGAAGCGCAACGGCGGGCTGGACGGATGCGCGACGCCTTAAAGTTGCCACCGACCGCGCCCACCTTCCAGTGGCTGGGGCGATGGCGTCCCATTCCCTTTTGCAGGTGTCACCCATGACTCGTACCGGCCGGTTCCTGATTGCGCTTCCTGTCCTCGCCATGACGGCGCTCGCGCCCGCGGTGGCCAATGCTCAGTTCTACCGTGGCGGCTACGGCGGCTACCGCGGTGGCTATGGTGGCGGGTATGGCTACCGCGGCGGCTATGGTGGCGGCTACGGCTACCGTGGCTATGGCGGCTTCGGCTATGGCGGCGCCATCGTCGGCGGCGCCCTGCTGGGGCTTGGCATCGGCGCCCTGGCTGCGCGGCCGTACTACGCCCCGCCGCCGGTCTATGCCGCGCCGCCACCGGTTTATTACGCCCCGCCGCCGGTCTATTACGCGCCGTCCTATGATTACGGCTACCGCTGAGCCTTCGACATCCCGGGGCCGCATCGGCGGCCCCGGGTTCGCCTGCTAGGCGATGCGTGTGCGGACCCTGCCCACGCCCTCGACCACTCCCTCCAGCACGTCGCCGCGGGTGACGGCTGCCACGCCTTCCGGCGTTCCCGTGAAAATCAGGTCCCCTGCCTCAAGCCGCACCAGCTTGGAAAGGTAGGCGATGGTCTCCGGCACGCTCCAGATCAGGCTGCTAAGATTGCTGGCCTGGCGGATGGCGCCATTCACCTTCAGCTCGATGCGCCCATGGCCAGGCTCCACCTTGTGGGCTGGGGCCAAGTCACCAATCGGGGCGGAGTGGTCGAACCCCTTGCCCATGTCCCAGGGCCGGCCAGCCTTCTTCGCCTCGCCTTGCAGGTCGCGCCGGGTCATGTCCAGCCCGGCCGCATAGCCCCAGACATGCGAGAGCGCATCGGCCTCCGCGATATCCGACCCGCCTGACTTCAGGGCCACGACCAGTTCCATCTCGTGATGCAGGTCCGCCGTCATGGGCGGGTAGGGCATGTCGGCACCGCTGGTCACCAGGGCATCGGCTGGCTTCATGAAGAAGAACGGCAATTCCCGGTCCGGGTCGTGTCCCATCTCCCGCGCATGCTCGGCGTAGTTGCGACCGACGCAATACACCCGTCGGACCGGGAAGCTGCCGCCGCCTGCGACGGGCACGGTGGCCTGGACAGGCGGCGGGATGACGTGGCCGTGGCCGGGCATGGGACACTTCCTGGGATGGTGACCCGGCGCAGCGTAGCGCCCGTTGCCGCCGTCAGAAAGGGGTCGCCATTCCCAGCGCCATCCGCTATCCGGCGGGCGCAGGGGATTGGGATTTCACATGACCGTAACCGGATCAGGCCCGTTGGCGGGCAAGACCTTCGCCGCCGCGCCGCGGCAGCCCTGGTACAAGGTCCTGTATATCCAGGTCCTGATCGCACTCGCGCTCGGCGTGCTGCTGGGCTACGTCGCGCCCGAAACGGCGAAGTCGATGAAGTGGCTGGGCGACGCCTTCATCGCCCTGATTAAGATGATGATCGCGCCCGTGATCTTCTGCACCATCGTGCACGGCATCGCCTCGATGGGCGACCTGAAGAAGGTCGGGCGGGTCGGCCTGAAGGCGCTGCTGTACTTCGAGGTCGTCTCGACCTTCGCGCTGTTCATCGGCGTCCTCGTCGGTGCCGTCATCAAGCCGGGCGCCGGGTTCGGCGCCGATCCCAAAACGCTCGACCCGGCCGCGGTCGCCAGCTACGCCAAGGCGGCGACGAACGACAACATCGTCTCGCACATCCTCGGCCTGATCCCGCGCAGCTTCTTCGACCCGTTCGCCGGGGGCGACCTGCTGCAGGTGCTGCTGATCTCGATCCTGACGGGCGCCGTGATCAGCACGCTGGGGGAGCGCGCGGCGGGGGCGGGCCACATCGTCGATGTCATGGGCAAGATCTTCTTCGGCATCATCGGGCTGATCGTGAAGCTGGCTCCGATCGGAGCGTTCGGGGCAATGGCGTTCACCATCGGGCAGTATGGCCTGGGCAAGCTGGGCAACCTCGTCGGGCTGATCGCCACGTTCTACCTGACCAGCGCGCTATTCGTAGTCGTGGTGCTGGGCGCGATCGCTGCGATGACAGGCTTCTCCATCTTCCGGTTCATCGCCTACATCAAGGACGAGTTGCTGATCGTGCTGGGCACGTCGTCATCCGAGACGGTGCTGCCGCAGATCATGCTGAAGATGGAGGGGCTGGGCGCGTCCAAGCCCGTGGTCGGGCTGGTGATCCCGACCGGCTACAGCTTTAACCTGGACGGCACCAACATCTACATGACCCTGGCAACGCTGTTCCTGGCGCAGGCGGTGGGGGCGGACCTCAGCTTCGGCCAGTATGCCACCATCCTGGGCGTGGCGATGCTGACGTCCAAGGGGGCTTCGGGGGTGACGGGGGCGGGGTTCATCACCTTGGCCGCGACGTTGGCGGCGATCCCGAGCAACCCGGTACCGGTGGCGGCGATGGCGCTGATCCTGGGCATTGACAAGTTCATGAGCGAGTGCCGGGCGCTGACCAACCTGGTAGGCAACGGCGTGGCTTGCATCGTCGTCAGCGCGTGGGAGAACGAGCTGGACCGGAGCAAGCTGCGGGCCGGGCTGGCGCATCCGGCATCGGTGGGTGCGCTGATCGAGGCGGAGACGTTCGACCAGGTCATCTAGCCCACGGCCTGCCCGAAGGAACGCATTGGTTGCTGCTCCCTCTGGGAAAGGGCCTGGGTGAGGGGGGCGGCAAGGTCCAACCTCCGCCTAACTGGGAGCCAAGTCTCGTCCCTTTCACAGCCAGGTCAGGTGCTCGCGGCCTCCCTCACCCCAACCCTCATAGGCGCCAACTCAGACCGGCTGGCAGGTGCTCCTGGTGCAGCCGTCATTGCGAGAAGCGCTTGCGACGCGGCGATCCAGGGCCGGACGGGCTACGCTGGCGACCCCTGGATTGCCACGCCGCAAGCGCGGCTCGCAATGACGGGGCTGACATGTCCGGTCAAAACGCCCCGTTCCTGGCCTAAGCTGGCGCTTATAACCCCGGCCCTCTCCCGCGGCAGGAGGGAGCAGGCAGGCGGCGGTGGAGGATGAGCAAGTTGTTGGCTGGCATCGTGATAGCGTCCGGCGGGCCAAACCCGGCATGACCTGCACTCTCGCGCTGCATGGCGGCGCCGGCACCATCCGGGCGGCGAACATGGCGCCTGGTGAGCTGCAGGCGCACCATGAAGGCCTGCGCACCGCCCTGCGCGCCGGCCAACGCATCCTTGCGGCGGGCGGCCCGGCGCTGGATGCGGTGACGGCCGCAGTGGTGGCGCTCGAAGACAACCCTCTGTTCAATGCTGGCCGCGGTGCGGTGTTCACGGCAGCCGGGGTGCAGGAGATGGACGCCGCCGTCATGGATGGCGCCGCCCTGCGCGCCGGGGCCGTGGCCGGCATCCGTGGCCCACGCAACCCCATCCTGGCCGCCCGCGCCGTGATGGAGCACTCGCCGCATGTGCTGCTGGCCGGGGAGGGCGCCTTGGCCTTCCTGCGCGCCCATGGCGTTGCCTTCGCCGAGGACGACTACTTCCACACGCCCCGCCGCTGGGACGCGCTGCAGCGGGTGCTGGCGGCGCAAGGCACCGCAAAGGACGACGCGGACCGCCACGGAACCGTCGGCGCGGTTGCCTGCGACGCACGCGGCAACCTGGCCGCCGCCACCAGCACCGGCGGCATGACCGGCAAGCTGCCCGGCCGCATCGGCGACAGCCCCTTGCCCGGCGCCGGCACCTGGGCGGACGCCACCTGCGCCCTGTCTGCCACCGGTCACGGCGAGAGCTTCATCCGCATCGCCGCCGGGCACGAGCTGTCGGCGCGGATGCGGCTGGCGGGCGACGGGCTGGACGCCGCCGCGGCGGCCGTCATGGCGGCGCTGGCCGCGGTGGGCGGCGATGGCGGGTTCATCGCCGTGGACCGGGCGGGGCAGGTGGCCATGCCGTTCAGCAGCGCCGGCATGTATCGCGGCGTGATGGGCGCCGATGGCGTCGCGCATACCGGCATCCACCGGGACGCCTTGCAAAGCCGCCCGTAACGCTTGTGCGCCCCCGGCCTAAGCCCTAATTCCGAAGGCGTCATCAAGGAGAAGGCAGATGGGCTACAGGGTCGCGGTTGTCGGCGCAACGGGCGCGGTCGGGCGCGAGATTCTGAAAACCCTGGCCGAGCGGGACTTCCCAGTGGACGAGGTCGCCGCCGTCGCCTCGCCGCGCAGCGCCGGGCAGGAGGTCAGCTTCGGCGAGAAGGCGGTGCTCAAGGTCAAGAACCTGGAGACCTTCGACTTCAAGGGCTGGGACATCGGCCTGTTCAGCCCTGGCGCTGCGGTGTCCGCCATCCATGCCCCGCGCGCCGCCGCCGCCGGATGCCTGGTGATCGACAACACCAGCCAGTTCCGCATGGAGCACGACGTGCCGCTGGTGGTGCCAGAGGTGAACCCGCAGGCGCTGGGCCGCATCCGCCGGGGCATCATCGCCAACCCGAACTGCTCGACGATCCAGATGGTGGTGGCGCTGAAGCCGCTGCACGACCGGTTCCGGGTGAAGCGCGTGGTGGTCAGCACCTACCAGTCGGTCTCGGGCGCGGGGAAGGACGGCATGGACGAGCTGTGGGCGCAGTCGCGGGCGATGTACGTCAACGACCCGATCACGCCGCAGGAGTTCGTGAAGCAGATCGCCTTCAATTGCATCCCGCAGATCGACAAGTTCATGGACGACGGGAGCACCAAGGAGGAGTGGAAGATGGCCGTCGAGACCCGGAAGATCCTGGGTCCCGACATCCTGGTGCAGGCGACCTGCGTGCGGGTGCCGGTGTTCATCGGCCATAGCGAGGCGGTGACGGTGGAGTTCGAGCTGCCGGTGACGGCGTCGGACGCCCGCAACATCCTGCGCGACGCGCCCGGCGTGGTGGTGATGGATACGCGGGAGGACGGCGGCTATATCACTCCGGCCGATTGTGCCGGTGAGGACGCGGTGTTCGTCAGCCGCATCCGCAAGGACCCGACGGTGGAGCACGGGCTGTCGTTTTGGTGCGTGTCGGATAACCTGCGCAAGGGCGCGGCGCTGAACGCGGTGCAGATCGCCGAGGCCGTCATCGCACAGAAGCTGCTGCGCGTGGCGTGATCCCAGGACATCCCGGCGCGTGCCCTGGCTGTGGCTGGCCGTGGCCGGGGTGTTCGAGGTAGCTTGGGTGGTGCTGCTGAAGCACTCGGATGGGTTCACCCGGCTGCTGCCCAGCGCGGCAACGGCCGTGACCGTCGCTGCCAGCTTCTGGTGCATGTCTCAGGCACTGCGCGTGCTGCCGATGGGCACAGTGTATGCGGTGTGGACCGGGATCGGTGCGGCTGGCGGGCTGACCTGGGGCATCCTGATGCAAGGCGAGCCGGCGGGTGCGTTGCGGATCGCCTGCGTGGGGCTGATCCTGGCAGGTGTGGCCGGCCTGCGGCTAGGCTGACTTCCGTCCTGCTCCTTCCTCCGGAAGAGGGCCGGGGTGAGGGAGGCGGCAAGCACTGCGCCACCCGCGTTGCAGGCGCTTGCCTTGATCAGTCCCTTCCCAGAGGCAGAGAGAGCAGCGGGAGCCACCCCCCGCCATCTCCGGATTGCTGCACTGCATTGCAGTTTCGTTGACCCCGCCCAAGTCCCCCTCTACGAACCGCGGACCACTTTTGGAGCCTCGATCCCCCGATGAAGGACGTCCGTGACGCGCTGATGGTCGCCACCACCAGCGATGGCAAGCTGGTCCGGCGCCCGCTGTCGCCGCATCTGCAGGTTTACACCCCGCAGTTGACCAGTATCCTGTCGATCATGAACCGCGTGACTGGGATCGCCACCTCGGTTGGCACCGCCATGCTGGTTTGGTGGCTGGTGGCGGCCTCGCAGGGGCCAGGCTCCTACGCGACGGTGACCGGCTTCATCCGCTCGCCCATCGGCCTCTTCGTCATGTTCGGCTGGACGGCGGCGCTGTTCTACCACTTCTTCGCGGGGATCCGGCACCTGACCTGGGACGCCGGCTATGGCTACGACCTGCCGCAGACCCATGCCAGCGGCTGGGCGACGGTGATCGCCACCGTGCTCAGCACCATCCTGGTGTGGGCGGCCGGGCTTTGGATGATGAGGGGCTAAGCGCCATGCAGGAAAAGATCACCGTCGATGTCATGCGCAGCCAGCTTGGCCGGGCGCGCGGGGTTGGCGCCGCGCATTCGGGCGTCCACCACTGGTATGTCGAGCGGATCACCAGCTACGCGCTGATCCCGTTGACTCTATGGTTCATCTTCGCCGTGCTGCGCCTGGTGGGCGCGCCGCAGCAGGCCGTGGTGGAGTGGGCCGCGCACCCGGTGAACACCGTGCTGCTGCTGGCGCTGGTGGCGATCACGTTCCACCACATGCAGTTGGGCTTGCAAGTCGTCTATGAGGACTACATCCCGAACACCGCACGCAAGAACATGGCCATCCTGGGGACCAAGGCGATCGCCTTGCTTTTGGGCCTGCTGGGGTCGGTCGCGGTGCTGAAAATGGCGTTGGCCTGACTATATCTGGCTGATCATTCCGGGCGCCCGTGCGTCCCTGCAAGGCGAGCAATATGAACGCGATATCCATGCCGGCGGCCCGTTCCTACAACGTCATCGACCACACGTATGACGTGGTGGTGGTGGGCGCTGGCGGGGCCGGGCTACGGGCCACGCTGGGCATGGGTGCGGCCGGGCTGAAGACTGCCTGCCTGACCAAGGTGTTCCCGACCCGCAGCCACACCGTCGCGGCGCAGGGCGGCATTGGCGCGGCCCTGGGCAACATGGGCGAGGATGACTGGCGCTGGCACATGTACGACACCGTGAAGGGATCGGACTGGCTCGGCGACCAGGACGCGATCGAGTATATGTGCCGCGAGGCGATCCCGGCTGTCTATGAGCTGGAGCACTACGGCGTACCGTTCAGCCGCACCGAGGACGGCCGCATCTACCAGCGTCCCTTCGGCGGCCACATGAAGGAGTACGGCAAGACCCCGGCTATGCGCGCATGCGCCGCCGCCGACCGCACCGGCCATGCGATCCTGCACACGCTGTATCAGCAGAGCCTGAAGCACGAGGTCGAGTTCTTCGTCGAGTATATCGCGCTCGACCTGATCATGGACGAGGAAGGCGCCTGCCGGGGCGTTATGGCCTGGTGCCTGGAGGACGGCTCCATGCATCGCTTCCGCGCGCAGTCGGTCGTGTTGGCCACCGGCGGCTACGGCCGCGCCTACTTCTCCTGCACGTCGGCGCACACCTGCACCGGCGACGGCAACGGCATGGCAATCCGCGCCGGCATTCCCATGCAGGATATGGAGTTCGTGCAGTTCCACCCGACCGGCATCTACGGGTCTGGCTGCCTGATCACCGAGGGCTCGCGCGGCGAGGGTGGCTACCTGACCAACTCCGAAGGCGAGCGCTTCATGGAGCGGTATGCTCCGACCGCCAAGGACCTGGCGAGCCGTGACGTGGTGTCGCGCTCGATGACGCTGGAGATCAACGCCGGCCGCGGCGTCGGCCCCAACAAGGATCACATTCACCTGCACCTGGAGCACCTGGGCGCGGACCTGCTGCATGAGCGCCTGCCTGGCATCAGCGAGACCGCCAAGGTGTTCGCCGGCGTGGATGTGACCAAGGAGCCGATCCCGGTGCTGCCGACCGTGCATTACAACATGGGCGGCATCCCGACGAACTACCGCACCGAGGTGCTGCGCCCGACCGCCCGCGACCCGGACGCCGTCGTGCCCGGCCTGATGGCGGTCGGTGAGGCCGCCTGCGTGTCGGTGCACGGCGCGAACCGGCTGGGCACCAACTCGCTGCTGGATCTCGTGGTGTTCGGCCGCGCTGCGGCGCACCGGGCGGGCGAGATCCTGAAGCCCGGCGCCAGCCAGGCCCCGCTGCCGGCCCGCGCCGGCGAGGCGACGCTGGACCGCTTCGACCGCACCCGCAACGCCAGCGGCGGCACCAAGGTGTCGGCCATGCGGTTCGAGCTGCAGAAGGTCATGCAGTCGCACGCGGCGGTGTACCGCAACAGCGAGAGCCTCAAGGAGGGCGTCGCCAAGATGAAGGGCCTGTGGTCCGGCATGGCCGACATGCAGGTCAGCGACCGCAGCTTGATCTGGAACACCGACCTTCTTGAGGCGCTGGAGTTCGACAACCTGATGGGCAACGCCATGACCACCATGGTGTCCGCCGAGAACCGGCATGAGAGCCGCGGCGCCCACGCCCATGACGACTACCCGGACCGCGACGACGGCGAGTGGATGAAGCATACCCTGGCCTGGTGCGACAACCAGGGCAAGGTGAACCTGGGCTACCGCGAGGTGAAGATGCAGACCCTCACCAACGAGGTCAGCGTGTTCCCGCCGAAGAAGCGCGTTTATTGATCCTCAGACCCTAGAGGGCTAAGAACAAGATGGCCGTTTTTACGCTGCCGAAGAACAGCAAGGTCGGCAAGGGCACCACCTACAAGGCGGCGCCCGGAGCCACCCGCACCAAGCAGTTCAACATTTATCGCTGGAACCCGGATGACGGGCAGAACCCGCATGTCGACACCTATGAGCTGGATATGGACAAGGTCGGGCCGATGGTGCTCGACGCGCTGATCTACATTAAGAACGAGGTCGATCCGACGCTGACCTTCCGCCGGTCCTGCCGGGAAGGCATCTGTGGGTCATGTTCGATGAACATCGACGGCGGCAACACGCTCGCCTGCCTCAAGGCGCATGACGAGATTGACGGCGCCGTCCGCATCTATCCACTGCCGCACATGGCAGTGGTGAAGGACTTGGTGCCCGACCTGTCCCAGGCCTACGCCCAGCTCCGCAGTATCGAGCCGTGGCTGAAGTCCGATACCCCGCCGCCGCCGGATGCCGAGCGCCGGCAGAGCAAGGAGGAGCGCAGCAAGCTCGACGGCATGTGGGAGTGCATCCTGTGCTTCTGCTGCACCACGTCCTGCCCGAGCTACTGGTGGAACGGCGACCGCTACCTCGGCCCGGCCGTGCTGCTGCAGGCCTATCGCTGGATCGCGGACAGCCGCGACGAGGCGACCGGCGACCGGCTGGATGCGCTGGAGGATCCGTACAAGCTGTACCGCTGCCACACCATCATGAACTGCACGCAGACGTGCCCCAAGGGCCTGAACCCGGCCAAGGCCATCGGCGAAATCAAGCAGCTCTTGGTGGACCGCAAGGGCTGATCCTGCCACAAGGCGGCGATGGCCTTCATCGGTGACCTGAATACCCCACGCGGCCGCATCGCCGCGTGGGGCGATAGCTTATTGGTCGACCACGCCGTTTTCCGCTCGGTGTGGACCAATCTGGCGGAGGTGGTGCCGGGCAGGCTGTACCGGTCCAACCACCCCACGCCGAGACACCTCGCCACGGCTACGCGACGTTACGGGTTGCGGACGCTGGTCAACCTGCGCGGCCATCGGAAGTGCGGGTCGGATGCCCTGTCGCGTGAGGCTGCGGCCCGGCTGGGCTTGCAGCACATCGATATGGCCTTCGAGAGCCGCGGCGCCCCGCACCGGGACCGTATCCTGCGTTTCGCGGACATCTACCGCACGCTGTGCACCCCGGCGCTGATGCATTGCAAGTCCGGTGCCGACCGGGCTGGGCTAGCATCGGGCCTGGCCATCATGCTTGAAGGGGGGCAGGCAGCAGATGCGCTCAAGCAGCTCTCCTGGCGGTTTGGCCATTGGAAGAGCGCCCGGACAGGCGTGCTGGACGCTTTCTTCGTACGTTACGCCAGCGACGGGGAGGGCCGCATTCCTTTCCTGGATTGGGTGCGGACCGAATATGACGAGCATGCCTTGAAGCGCGACTTCGTCGCTGGCGGCCTGGCCAGCTTCGTTACTAATCAGGTTCTGCGGCGGGAATAGGCTCGGGACCGCTATGCCGCGCGGGTCAGCCGCTTCAGGAATGCTGTGACCCGGTGCCGGCGCAATTCGTAGCGCGCCTTGTCATCCGTAGTCATCCAGTTGAGCTGCACGACATAGCGCCGGCCGACGAACTGCTTGTGGCCGTGCCAGGTCGTTGGACCATTGGGGAACACCAGCAGCGTGCCGTTTACCGGGGGCACCTCCACGGCATAGTCGTCCAGGTCGTCGGGGCTGCGGAGCAATCGAAGGCAGCCATCCTGCCGCGCCCAGTCCGCCGTCTCCGGGTTCAAATAGAGCAGCACCGTCACCCGCTTGGCCATGCTGTCGCAGTGGATGCGGCCATCCTTCTCCCGCGACTGTCCGCGCAACGTCACCATCGTCGGGGCATCGGCGAGATCAAGGCCGAACTTGTCCGCGATGACGGCACGGAACCGCGGTCCCTCCAATTCCCGCATCAAGGCTGTGGCCGCCGGGCCCAGGCGCAATCCCTCTGTTGGGAACGAGCCACCCTTGCCCAGTGCCGGCAGTCCCTCCACAACCGCCGCCAATGAGGCCGGCGGGACGAAGTTGCGTGCGACGACATGGGTGAACGGGTCGTCAGAGACGGGGGTTGCGGCGAGGCCGGCGTAATCGAGGTCGATCATGGCCTGGATTTAGCCCGGCGCCCGCCTCAACTCAACCAGTGCGTCAAGTGCGGGGATTGCGGCTGGTATGCAGGATGCCCGTCGTGGACAGGAACTGCGCGCACTTCAGTTGCCCGTCGCAGCAGGGTGCCGGGTCGGTCGTTATCGCGACGCGCGACAGGCCCGGCTTGGCGCAGGTGTATAGCTGTTTTGTCACAGGCGTCTGGAATTCGACGGCCCCAACCGGCGAGCCGAGAAGCGAAGCCAGCGCAGCGGAAGCCAGGATCATTCTCATGTTCTGCATCCCTCTCGGATTGCAACCCCTTGGCGAACCAACGTGCCGGTCCAGCACTGGATCACATGCCCCGACTCATTGCTGTGTGGCAGCGATGCATCACCGGAAAGAAATATGCTCGCAACAGTCGACTCATTGCAACACCAAAATATCGGCCCGCTTGCCGCCTACCGCGCCAAGCTTGCAACCGGAGAGTTGGTGACCGACCCGGCCCAGGCTGCCGCGGCCGAGCGCTTGCAAGCCCTCTGGAGCCGCCTGCGCGGCTATCATCTGGACCCGCAGCGGCGGCCGGGCTTCCTGCAACGAATCCTGCGCCGCAACCAGCGGGACGACATCCCGGACAGCTACCCGCACGGCCTCTATCTCGTCGGCGAGGTCGGGCGCGGCAAAAGTATGCTGATGGACCTGTTCTTCGAGTCAGCCGACATCGCCCGCAAGCGCCGCGTCCACTTCCATGCCTTCATGCAGGACGCGCACCGCCGCATCTACCAATGGCGGCGCACGCCGGAGCGCCTGGCCGATCCAGGCTCCGACGACCCGATCCCGCCGCTGGCCGACGCGATCGCTGCGGACGCGGCGCTGTTGTGCTTCGACGAGTTCCAGGTGAACGACATCGCCGACGCCATGATCATCGGCCGGCTGTTCCGGGCGCTGTTCACCCGCGGCGTCGTGGTTGTGGCGACCAGCAACACGACGCCAGACAACCTGTTCGCCGGGCAGCCCGGCCGCGACGCCTTCCTGCCGTTCATCGACCTGCTGAAGCAGCAGCTCGACGTGCTGGTGCTGCAGGGCGGCCGGGACTGGCGGCGGCAGCGGCTGCGCGGCAAGCCGACCTGGCTGGTGCCGGCCGACGACCGCGCCAACCGCGCGTTGGACGAGGCGTTCGAGGGCCTGACCGACGGCGCCCGCGGACGGCCGGACCGGCTGACCGTCATGGGCCGCACCTTGCCCGTGCCGGTGGCCGCCGCCGGGGTGGCGCGGTTCGACTTCGACGCCCTGTGCGGCACGCCGCTTGGGGCCGGGGACTACTTGGCGCTGGCCACGCACTATCATGCCCTGGTGCTGGACGGGGTGCCCCGGCTGTCGCCGGACAACTACGACGTGGCCCGGCGCTTCATCGTGCTGGTGGATGCGCTGTACGACCACCGCGTCAAGCTGATCGCCAGCGCCGACGACGTGCCGGACCGGCTGTACCAGCGGGGGGAAGGCGCCAAGGCGTTCGAGCGCACCGCGTCCCGGCTGGAGGAGATGCAGAGCAAGGAATACCTCGCCTTGCCGCACCTGACATAAGCGCCTGCTGGCGGGTTCGGAAAGGCTTGCACGCAAGCAACACCCAGGCAGCGTCATACCTCTGTCATTCTACCGTCATCGCGCTCTCGTGAGCGGCGGGCATATATCCGGTCCCTGTCAAGGAAAGGTCCGGCCATGTTGACCCGCGTTGCCAGTGCAAGCCTAGCCTGCGGCCTGGGTGCGGCCCTGCTGTCCCATCCGGCGGCAGCGCAGGGCGACCCGAGGTTGAACGCCATCGAGGCGCAAATCCGTGCCCTGCAAGGCGAGCTGGCCCGCGTCCGGCAGGACCTCGCGGCCCGCGACGGCGAGATCCGGTCTGCCCGGCAAGAGGCCGCCCGTGCCCGCGCGGAGGCCCGGACGGAGCGCCAGGCCGCCAGCCGTGTACCTGCGGGCGGCCAAGGCGGCACGCAGCCTGCATCATACCAGCAAGGCGGCGCACCCGGCAGCCAGGGCGCGCAGCCCGCTGCCGGCCAGGGCGGCGGCGCTGCCAGCATCGCACCACCCAGCACCAGCACAGCCGGCGCCCCGGCCAGACCCGGCGGAGTCAGCTTCCCATCGGGCCGGCCGACCTTTGCGTCGGACGACGGCCGCACCTCGCTCGCAGTCGGGCTGCAACTGCATTACGACCTCGGCGGTTACTTCCAAGGCGACCGCAACCCGGATACGCGGGCTGTTCCCCGTCTGAATACCTTCGGCGAGAACCTGCGCCGGGCGCGCATCCCGTTCGTGTTCAAGTATGACCAGTTCCAGGTCAACCTGACCCCGGATTTCGGCAGCTCCCCGGACGGCACGCCCACCCTGTACGAAGCCAACATCAACTGGAACCCGATCAAGCCGCTGGTGGCGACCATCGGCTACTACAAGCCGCAGTTGACGCTGCAGGACAGCATGAGCAGCAACGACTTCCTGTTCCTGGAGCGGCCAAGCATTGTCGAGATCGCGCGCAACATCGCCGCCGGCGACGCCCGCTCGGTCGTCGGGGCGCGCTATGCCTCGGACCGCTACTTCCTGGCGGCCTACCTGACCGGCGCAGCCTATGGTTCGCAGGTCGCGGGACAGGCCATCCCGCAGCAGACCGGCGGGGCGATCCGCGTGGCCGGGCGTCCGGTGGCAACTGCGGACTGGGACGTGCATGTCGGGGTTTCGGCCTCCGACGCCTTCCGCATCCAGCGCACCGCCGCCGGGCAGACCTTCAACCTGCAGGACCGGCCGGAACTGCGGATCGACCAGAACCGGCTGGTCAGCACCGGCAACCTGAACGCCAGCAGCGTCTATGAATACGGCCCCGAGTTCGGCGTGCGCTGGCGCAATTTCCTGCTACAAGGCGAGTATATCGCGATTGGCGTGGACCGCTTCGCCACCCCCGCCGCCCCGCGTGCACCCAGCTTGGGATTCGACGGCGGCTATGCCGAGGCAAGTTGGGTCATCACCGGCGAACCGCGCCGGTATGTCGCCTCCAGCGGCGCATTCGGCAGCCCGCACCCTGCGCGCCCGTTCGACCTCAAGACCGGCGGCGCCGGCGCGTTCGAGGCCGTGGCGCGCTACAGCCACACCAACCTGGACGACCGGGTGACGCGCGGCGTGTCGTCCAGCGTGACGGCTGGCGTGTATGGCGGCAAGCAGGACATCTTTGCCGTGGGAGTGAACTGGTATCCCAACGACCAGCTCCGCTTCATGCTGGACTATGACATCATCAACGTGGACCGGCTGAATGCGGCCGGCAGGACGCAGGTGGGCCAGCGCGTGCAGGCCGTGGCGTTGCGGGCGCAGGCGGCGTTCTAGCCAGGCGTTCCGCCGTGCGGGAGGCGGCGCAAAAACCTTCTCCCTCCTTGCCGCCCCTGATGGGATGCGATAGCAACCCGCCACCTTCAGGGCGGCCGGGCGCCCCCGCTGGCCCCCCCTTCCGCACCCCGGCATGTGGACCTTGCAGGAACCCTCCATGGCTCGTCACAAGATCGCCCTCATCGGCGCCGGCAACATCGGCGGCACGCTCGCCCACCTGATCGGGCTGAAGGAGTTGGGCGACGTCGCGATGTTCGACGTGTTCGGCGGCGTGGCGGCGGGCAAGGCGCTGGACATCATGCAATCCGGCCCCGTCGATGGCTTCGACAGCCATATGACCGGCGGCAGCGACTACAGCGCCATCGCCGGGTCGAACGTGGTGATCGTGACGGCCGGCTTCCCGCGCCAGCCCGGCATGAGCCGTGACGACCTGGTGGCCAAGAACGCCGGGGTGATCGCCACCGTGGCCGCCGGGATCAAGCAGTACTGCCCCGGCGCCTTCGTCATCGTCATCACCAACCCGTTGGATGCCATGGTCTGGGTGATGCAGCAGAAGTCCGGCCTGCCGCCGAACATGGTGGTCGGCATGGCCGGCGTGCTGGACAGCAGCCGCTTCCGCCTGTTCCTGGCGCACGAGTTCAACGTGTCGGTCGAGGACGTGACGGCCTTCGTGCTGGGCGGCCACGGCGACACTATGGTGCCGCTGGTCCGCTACAGCACCGTCGCGGGGATCCCGGTGCCGGACCTGGTCAAGATGGGCTGGACCACGCAGGACAAGGTGGACGCGATCTGCGCCCGCACCGCCAACGGCGGCGGCGAGATCGTGAAGCTGCTGGAAAAGGGCAGCGCGTTCTATGCCCCTGCGGCCAGCGCCGTCGCCATGGCCGAGAGCTACCTGCGCGACAAGAAGCGCGTGCTGCCTGCCGCGGCGCACCTCACGGGGCAATACGGCGTGAACGGGCTGTATGTCGGCGTGCCCGTGGTGATCGGCGCCGGCGGCGTGGAGCGTATCATCGAGGTGCAGCTCGACCCGGCGGAAAAGGCGGCGTTCGACAAGAGCTGCGCCTCCGTGCAGGAGCTGATCGACGCGAGCCGCAAGCTGGTCGGCTGATGCACTTATGCGTGCCGGGCATCGCTGCCGGGCACGCTTCCTAACAAGAATCGTGCCCACATGGGGGATGCCAGGCGTAAAACCGCGCGGCTCAGACGTCCCAAGGATGAAGACATGCCCGGCGTAGACCTGCTTGCCTCCGCGTTCAACGGTGCAAACGCGGCATACATTGCGGACCAATATGCCCGGTGGGCGTCCAACCCCGGCTCGGTCGATCCCAGCTTCGCCGAACTGTTCGCCGCCATGGACGACGAGGCGCGGGGGGTGCTGCAAGACGCCAGCGGCGCGTCCTGGGCGCCGCACTCCTACAGCGTGGCCGACCCGGAGCCAGCAGCGAAGCCGACGACCAAGGGCGAGAAGCCAGCCCCCGCCGTCGCCCCGGGCGCGACGCCGGACCAGGTGCGGGGTGCGGCGCTCGACAGCCTGCGCGCCCTCATGCTGATCCGCGCCTACCGCGTGCGCGGCCACCTGGAGGCCAAGCTGGACCCGTTGGGCCTGCAGGTGCCGAGGGCGCACCCGGAGCTTGACCCGGTCGCCTACGGCTTCGGCCCCGGCGACCTGGACCGTCCGATCTTCATCGACAACGTGCTGGGGCTTGAGAGCGCCACGGTGCGCGAGATCATGGTCATCCTGCGCGCCAGCTACTGCGGCCCTATCGGGGTCGAGTTCATGCACATCCAGGACCCCGAGCAGAAGACCTGGATCCAGCGCCGCATCGAGGGCGCGCCCTGGGTCACCGGCTTCGACACCGGAGCCAAGCGCACCATCCTACAGCAACTGACCGAGGCCGAGGGCTTCGAGGCGTTCTGCCAGCGGCGTTTTGTCGGAACCAAGCGCTTCGGCTTGGAAGGTGGCGAGGTCACCATCCCCGCGCTGCACGCCATCATCGACACTGGCGCCCGCGGCGGGGTAGGCGAGGTCGCTATCGGCATGCCGCACCGCGGTCGGCTGAACACCTTGGTCAACATCGTGCGGAAGCCGCTGCCGGCGATCTTCAGCGAGTTCGGCGGCAACAGCTTCAAGCCGGACGACGTGCAGGGGTCGGGGGACGTGAAGTATCACCTGGGCACCAGCACCGACATCGAGGTGGCCGGGCGCCCGGTCCATATCAGCCTGCAGCCCAACCCGTCGCACCTGGAGGCGGTCGATCCCGTCGTGGTCGGCAAAGTGCGGGCGCGGCAGGACATGGCCGGCGACACCAAGGGCCGGCACAGCGTCATGGGCATTCTGATGCACGGCGACGCCGCGTTCGCTGGGCAGGGACTGGTGTACGAGACGCTGGCGATGAGCCAGTTGATCGGCTACCGCACTGGCGGGACCATCCATCTGGTCGTCAACAACCAGATCGGCTTCACGACGGTCCCGGCGCACGCCTATTCCGGGCTGTACTGCACCGACATTGCCAAGTCCGTGCAGTGCCCGATCCTGCACGTGAACGGCGACGAGCCGGAGGCGGTCATCTTCTGCGCCCGTCTGGCCGCCGAGTTCCGCCTGCAGTTCTCCACTGACTTCGTGCTGGACATCGTCTGCTACCGCCGCCACGGCCATAACGAAACCGATGAGCCGGCGTTCACCCAGCCGATCATGTACCGCGCCATCAAGGGCCGCCCGACCACCCGCACCCTGTATGCCGAGCGCCTGGCCGCCGAGGGCAGCGTGTCCGCACAGGACGCGAAGGCGATGTGGGACGGCTACAACGCGACGTTGGAGGACGCCTATAAGGCTGGGCAAGCCTATCGCCCGAACAAGGCGGAGTGGCTGGAGGGCCATTGGTCCGGGCTGCAGCAGTCCGCCGACTCCGACGAGCAGCAGGAGGACGCGACGGCGCTGACAACCGAGCAGTTGCAGCTTGTCGGCCGTGCGCTCTGCACCCCGCCCGCCAACTTCGACCTGAACCCCAAGATCGCCCGGCAGCTCGAGGCCAAGCGCGTCATGTTCGAGAGCGGCGAGGGCATCGACTGGTCAACCGGCGAGGCGCTGGGCTTCGGCGGCCTGCTGCTGGAGGGCAGCCGCGTCCGCCTGTCCGGCGAGGACTGCCAGCGCGGCACCTTCAGCCAGCGCCACGCGGTGCTGATGGACCAGACCAACCAGCACGAATACGTGCCCCTGAACAACATCCAGCCGGACCAGGCGCGGATCGAGATCTACAACTCGCTGCTGAGCGAGCAGGGCGTGCTGGGCTTCGAGTACGGCTACACCCTGGCCGACCCCAAGGTGCTGGTGCTGTGGGAGGCGCAGTTCGGCGACTTCGCCAACGGCGCGCAGGTCATCATCGACCAGTTCCTGGCGAGCGGCGAGACCAAGTGGTTGCGCATGAGCGGCCTGACCCTGCTGCTGCCGCATGGCTACGAGGGGCAGGGACCGGAGCACAGCAGCGCCCGGCTGGAGCGCTACTTGCAGTTGTGCGCCGAGAAGAACATGGCGGTGTGCAACCTGACGACCCCGGCCAACTATTTCCACGCCCTGCGCCGCCAGTTGAAGCGCAACTTCCGCAAGCCGCTGGTCATCATGACGCCGAAGTCGCTGCTGCGGCACAAGCTGGCCGTGAGCCCGCTGGCCGATATGGCCGATGGCAGCCGCTTCCGCTTCGTCATCCCCGAGATCGACACCCTGGCGCCGCCCGAGCAGGTCAAGCGTGTCGTGATCTGCTCCGGCAAGGTCTATTACGACTTGCTGCAGGAGCGGCGGGACAAGGGCGTCACCGACGTGGCGATCATCCGGCTGGAGCAGATCTACCCGTTCCCGGAGCGCACGCTCGGCGCGGTGCTGAAGCCGTACTCCAAGGCCGAGGTGGTGTGGTGCCAGGAGGAGCCGGCCAACATGGGCGCATGGACCTTCGTGGACCGCCGGATCGAGCGCGTCATGGCGGCGCAGGGCATGGCGACGCAACGGCCGGGCTACGCTGGGCGGGAGGATGCCGCCAGCCCGGCCACTGGCCTCGCCAGGGTCCACGCGGCGCAGCAGGCGGCCCTGGTGCAGGATGCACTTGGCCTAAACGGGTAAGTCTGGGCCTGAACGGGTAAGGAAGCAGCATGTCCACCGAGATCAAGGTCCCCACCCTGGGCGAGAGCGTCACCACGGCCACGGTGGCGCGCTGGATCAAGAAGGCCGGGGAGAGCGTGGCCGCGGATGAGCCGCTGGTCGAGCTGGAGACCGACAAGGTCACGGTGGAGGTGAACGCACCCGGCGCTGGCACGCTGGGGCAGATTGTCGCAGCGGAGGGGGCGGAGGTCGAGGTCGGCGCCGTGCTGGCCCTGTTGGAGGCGGGCGGCGGTGCGTCCATCACGCCGTCCAATGCTTCCCCGACCGCGGCGGCAAGCTCCCCCACTGCCACGGTGGGTGCGGCGACGGCGACGGCATCCTCCACCGCGGCCAATCCCAGCCCGGGTGTCAACCCGCAGCCGCAGCCCGTCGGCCCCGTAGCCCGGCCCGCCGCGGCGCCGGCCGTGCAGTATGCGCCCGCGCCAGCCGCTGCCGGCCATGCCCCGATGCCCGCCGCCGCCAAGATGATGGAGGAGAAGGGCCTGGCCCCGGCCCAGATGGACCCGGGCACCGGCAAGGACGGCCGCATCACCAAGGGCGACGTTCTGCAGTTCCTGGCGCGGCCGGTTCCCCCACCCGCCATGGCAGCCCCTGCCGCTGTTGCACCCAAGGCCGTCCGCAGCGACGACGAGCGGGAGGAGCGGGTGAAGATGACCCGCCTGCGCCGCACCATCGCCCAGCGCCTGAAGGAGGCGCAGAACAACGCCGCCATGCTGACCACCTTCAACGAGGTGGACATGACGGCAGCGATGGCGATGCGCTCCGAGTACAAGGACGCCTTCGAGAAGCGGCACAAGGGCGTGCGCCTCGGCTTCATGTCGTTCTTCGTCCGCGCCTGCGTCGCCGCGCTGCAGGAGTTCCCGGCCGTCAACGCCGAGATCGACGGCGACGAGATCATCTACAAGCACTTCGTCCACATGGGCATCGCGGTCGGCGGGGCGAACGGCCTGGTGGTGCCCGTGGTGCGCGACGCCGACGGGTTGGGCTTCGCGGGGATCGAGAAGGCCATCGGCGACTTCGGCCGCCGCGCCCGCGACGGCGCGCTGAAAGTGGACGAGCTGTCCGGCGGCACCTTCACCATCACCAACGGCGGCGTCTATGGCAGCCTGATGAGCACGCCAATCCTGAACGCGCCGCAGTCCGGCATCCTGGGCATGCACAAGATCCAGGACCGTCCGATGGCAATCGGCGGCAAGGTTGAAATCCGCCCGATGATGTACCTGGCCCTGAGCTACGACCACCGCATCGTGGACGGCAAGGAGGCGGTGTCGTTCCTGGTGCGCGTGAAGGAGGGCGTGGAGGACCCGCGCCGGCTGCTGCTGGACTTGTAGGCCGTCCGGCACCACATCCTAAGTGTATTCAAGGACCTTCCAGATGTCTGACTCCTACGATGTGATCGTCATCGGCGGCGGCCCCGGCGGCTACGTCTGCGCTATCCGCGCGGCGCAGCTCGGGCTGAAGACCGCCTGCGTTGAGCGCCGGGCCACGCTCGGCGGCACCTGCCTGAACATCGGCTGCATCCCCAGCAAGGCGCTGCTACAGAGCAGCGAGAACTTCGAGGAGGCGTCGCACGCCTTCTCCGAGCACGGCGTGATGATCGAGAGCGTCAAGCTGGACCTGAGCCGCATGATGGCGCGCAAGGACAGCGTGGTGAGCGCCAACGTCAAGGGCGTCGAGTTCCTGTTCAAGAAGAACAAGGTGGCCTGGCTCAAGGGCAGCGGCCGCGTGACGGCGCCGGGCCGCGTGGACGTGGATGGCACCGAGTACGACGCGAAGCACATCGTGATCGCCACCGGCAGCGAGAGCCTGACCCTGCCCGGCGTCGAGGTGGACGAGCACTCCGTCGTCACCAGCACCGGGGCGTTGAAGCTGGACCAGGTGCCGGACCACCTGGCGGTGATCGGCGGCGGCTACATCGGGCTGGAGCTGGGCAGCGTTTGGAAGCGGTTGGGCGCGGACGTGACGGTGATCGAGTACCTGGACCGCCTGGTGCCGGGCATGGACGCCGAGATCGCCAAGACGTTCGAGCGCGTGCTGGGCAAGCAGGGTATCAAGTTCCGCCTGGGCACCAAGGTCACGGCGGCGCGCAAGGGCAACGACGGCGTGACGCTCACGGTCGAGCCGGCCAAGGGCGGCCCGTCCGAGGAGATCAAGGCCGACGTCGTGCTCGTCAGCATCGGCCGGCGCGCCTACACGGACGGGCTGGGCCTGGCGGAGGCCGGGGTTGAGTTGGACGACCGCGGCCGGGTGAAGGTGGACGTGCATTACGCGACCAATGTGCCCGGCATCTACGCCATCGGCGACGTGATTGCCGGCCCCATGCTGGCGCACAAGGCGGAGGAGGAGGGCGTGGCCCTCGCCGAGCGGATGGCCGGGCAGGCGGGGCACGTCAATTACAACGTGATTCCTGGCGTCGTGTACACCTGGCCCGAGGTCGCGAGCATCGGCCGGACCGAGGACGACCTGAAGCGCCAGGGCGTGGAGTACAAGGTCGGCAAGTTCCCCTTCACCGCCAACGGCCGCGCCCGCGCGATGGGCAGCACCGATGGCTTCGTGAAGATCCTGGCGGACAAGGCGACCGACCAGATCCTGGGTGCCCACATCATCGGTCCCGACGCGGGCGGGCTGATCGCGGAACTGGCGACAGCGATGGAGTTCGGCGCCAGCAGCGAGGATGTGGCCCGCACCTGCCACGCCCACCCGAGCCTGAGCGAGGCGGTGAAGGAAGCCGCCCTGGCAGTTGAGGGACGCGCCCTGCACATCTAAGGTCCGATCATGACCATAGATGCGCCACGGGACCATACGTACAGCGTGACCGTCACCTGGCGGGGCAACACCGGGTCGGGCACTTCGGGCTACCGCGCGTATGAGCGGTCGCACGACGTGGCCGTGCCGGGTAAGCCGGTGATCCCCGGCTCCAGCGACCCGGCATTCCGCGGGGACCGGGCGCGCTACAACCCGGAGGAGATGCTGGTTGCCTCGATCTCGTCCTGTCACATGCTGTGGTACCTGCACCTGTGCGCCACGGAGGGAGTGGTGGTGCAGGCGTATGAGGACATCGCCGAGGGCGTCATGATCGAGCAGCGCGACGGTGGCGGCGCCTTCACCGAGGTGGTGTTGCAGCCGGAGATCACTCTGGCCCCCGGCGCCGACCTCGTGCGGGCGCGGGCGCTGCATGCGGACGCCCACGCCAAGTGCTTCATCGCCAACAGCATCAACTTTCCCATCCGCCACGAACCGGTGTTCCTTGCTTCTCTCTCCCCCTCCGGGAAAGGGCCGGGGTGAGGGAGACTGGGAGAGTCGCGTCGCGCCCCCTGCAGGGCGCGTTTCGCCCCTGCTTCGGCCAGGTCTGGTCTTGCGGCCTCCCTCACCCCAACCCTCTCCCGGAGGGAGAGGGAGAAGGCAGCCAGGTTTGACGCTGGCGCTCACCATGGGCGATCCTGCTGGCATCGGGCCGGAACTGTGCCTGCTGGCCTGGCGCGCCCTGCATACGACCGGACCGGCCTTCGTCCTGTTGGGCGACCCGGCGCAAATCGCCACGATGGACCTTGCAGCCCCATGTCGCACAGTCACCACCCCAGCCGAGGCCGCCGCAGCCTTCCATGACGCGCTGCCCATCCTCCCCGTGCGGCTCGCCACCCCGTCCATTCCCGGCCATCCCTGCGCCGCCAACGCCCCGGCCGTGATCGCCAGCATCGAGCAGGCCGTGCGTCTGGCCCAATCCGGCGCCGCCACCGCCGTCGTCACCAACCCCATCAGCAAGGCCGTGCTATATGGCGCCGGCTTCGCCCACCCCGGCCATACCGAGTTCCTGGCCGCCCTGACCGGCGCTCCGTTGCCGGTGATGATGCTGGCCAACGACTTCCTGCGTGTCGTGCCCGTCACCATCCACGTCGCGTTGCGCGCCGCGCTGGATCTGCTGACCACGGCGGGCATCGTCGCCACCGGCCGCATCACCGCCCAGGCGCTGCGCCATCAGTTCGGCGTCGCGCAGCCCCGCCTGGCCGTCGCCGGGCTGAACCCGCATGCGGGGGAGGGCGGCGCCATGGGAACCGAGGAGGCAGCCTTGATCCAGCCCGCCATCGACGCGCTGCGGGCCGAGGGCATCCGCGTCACCGGCCCGCACCCGCCGGACACCCTGTTCACCCCCGCCGCCCGCGCCGGCTACGACGCCGCGCTGTGCATGTACCACGACCAGGCGCTGATCCCGTTGAAGACCCTGGACATGGCCAGCGGCGTCAACATCACGCTGGGCCTGCCGATCATCCGCACCTCGCCCGACCACGGCACGGCGTTCGACATCGCGGGCACCGGCCGTGCCGATCCGTCCAGCCTGATCGCGGCCCTGCGCCTGGCCGCCACCCTCGCAGAAAGGCGCGCAGCATGAGCCTCCCGCTCCGTCTGGGCGTGAACGTCGATCACGTCGCCACCATCCGCAACGCCCGGGGCGGCGACCACCCGGACCCGTTCGCCGCCGCCCTGGTCGCGGTCGGCGCCGGTGCGGACGGCATCACCGTGCACCTGCGGGAGGACCGGCGGCACATCCGCGACGCCGACCTGGAGCGCATCGCCGGGTTTCGCGAGATCGTGCTGAACTTCGAGATGGCGGCGACGGACGAGATGGTCGCCATCGCCTGCCGCCTGCGCCCGCACGGCTGCTGCCTGGTGCCGGAGCGGCGGGAGGAGGTGACGACCGAGGGCGGGCTGGACGCCGCCGGGCAGATAGACTCCTTGCGTCCCAGAGTGCAGGCGCTGCGCGAGGCCGGCATCCGCGTGTCGCTGTTCGTCGATCCCTCGGCCAACCAACTGCACGCCGCACGTGACCTCGGCGCAGAGGTGGTGGAGCTGCATACCGGCGCCTACGCCGAGGGCCATCCCGGCGAGCTGGAGCGGTTGCGCGACGCCGCCCGGCTGACCGTCCCGATCGGGCTGGAGTGCCACGCCGGCCACGGGCTGACCTACTCCAACGTTGCCGCCGTCGCCGCCCTGCCGGAGGTGGTGGAGCTGAACATCGGCCACTTCCTGATCGGCCAGGCGATCACCGACGGCCTGGCCA
>JAABUX010000479.1_pt1 | contig 68469 bp, 63 predicted proteins | sample 5561851 | NCBI WGS metagenome assembly JAABUX01 (sample SAMN10711883, study PRJNA513361) | rock metagenome | isolation source: Antarctica rocks | place: Antarctica: Victoria Land, Richard Nunatak red sandstone | collected 2016-01-03
CGTGCCTGCCCTCTGTCTCCGTGCCTGCCCTCTGTCTCCGTGCCTGCCCTCTGTCTCCGTGCCTGCCCTCTGTCTCCGTGCCTGCCCTCTGTCTCCGTGCCTGCCCTCTGTCTCCGTGCCTGCCCTCCCTAGGCAATTGCCCTGTTTATTCTGGCCGCCTGTTTGACAGCCCCGCCCGCATTCGGTATAATTGGCCCATCCTACCAACTTCCCTCATGATCGCGAAGGAGCCTTACTCATGCCGGACCCGAAAGACTACGTCCTCTGGTTTGTCACCGGAAGCCAGCACCTCTACGGCCCCGAAACGCTGACCCAGGTGGCGGAGCACGCGGGGCAGATCGTGGCGGGGCTGGAAGGCGACTCGGCCATCCCCAACCGGATCGTGTTCAAGCCGGTGCTCACGACGCCGGACGCGATACGGACGCTGTGCCGCGAGGCGAACGCGGACGACGGGTGCGCCGGCCTGATTACCTGGATGCACACGTTTTCCCCCGCCAAGATGTGGATCGCCGGGCTGTCCGAACTCCGCAAGCCGCTCCTCCACCTGCACACCCAGTTCGGTCGCGACATCCCCTGGGACAGCATTGACATGGATTTCATGAACCTGAACCAGTCGGCGCACGGGGACCGGGAGTACGGCCACATCGGGCCTCGTCTGGGAATGGCCCGCAAGGTCGTGGTCGGATACTGGGAAGACCCCCACGTGCGCGGCGACATCGGCAACTGGGCGCGGACGGCGGTCGGGTTCACCGAGGGCAGGAACCTGAAAGTCGCCCGCTTTGGGGACAACATGCGCGAGGTCGCCGTGACCGAGGGCGACAAGGTGGAGGCGCAGATCAAGTTCGGGTGGTCGGTCAACGGCTATGGCGTCGGCGACCTCGTAGCCCGCGTCAACGGCTTTTCGGACGCCGAGGTCGCGCGGCTCCTGACGGAGTACGAAGAGACTTACGACCTCGCGCCGGATGTCCGCGCGGACGGCCCGGCGCGCGACCGGGTGCGGGAGCAGGCGCGGATCGAGCTGGGCTTGCGGGCGTTCTTGACCGAGGGCGGCTTCGGCGCTTTCACGACGACGTTTGAAGATCTGCACGGGCTGGCGCAATTGCCGGGGCTGGCCGCCCAGCGGCTCATGGAGTCGGGATATGGGTTCGCGGGCGAGGGCGACTGGAAAACGGCGGCCCTCGTCCGCATCATGAAGGTCATGGCGGCGGGGCTGCCGCAAGGCACGTCGTTCATGGAGGACTACACCTACCACCTGGAGCCTGGCAACGAGATGGTGCTTGGCTCGCACATGCTGGAAATCTGCCCCTCCGTCGCGGCCACCCGCCCGCGCATCGAAGTCCATCCGCTGGGCATTGGCGGCAAGGCCGATCCCGCCCGCCTGGTCTTTGATGGGGCTTCCGGCCCCGCCATCAACGCCTCCCTCGTTGACCTGGGCAGCCGCTTCCGCCTGATTATCAATGAAGTGGACGCCGTGAAGGTCGAGCGGGCCATGCCAAAGTTGCCTGTGGCCCGCGTGCTCTGGAAGCCGCAGCCCTCCCTGAGAGTGGCCGCCGAGACGTGGATACTGGCGGGCGGCGCGCACCACACGGGCTTCTCGCTCGCCCTAACCGCCGAGCAGATGATTGACTGGGCGGAACTGGCCGGGGTCGAATACCTGTTGATTAATAAAGACACCCACCCACTGGCCTTCCGCAACGAACTGCGATGGAGCGACGCCGCCTGGCGGCTCCGATAATACTCACCGCTTTGTTAGACACCTTTGACATTCACGGGTAGACCAGGGTTCACGATGAGTGAGCAAGAAGTTAGCATATCGGCCGAGCAGTTGCAAGAGATTGACATGGGCTTGGCCTCACCCGATGAGGACATACGTTGGCAAGCCGCCATCGCGCTTGGCACATTCTCGGCAACTGCTCCCGAAACCATTTGGCCTTTGATCGAGAAGTGGGGTTCATGTCCTGCTGAAGACACACGAGATGCTATTGCGGCCTGTGTTTTAGAGCATGTTTTAGAGGCGCACTTCGAGCCATTCTTTAGCCGGGTTGAGCGGTTAATTCAGCAGGGGAACTCCACTTTTGCTGAAACCTTTCTCGGATGCTGGCAGTCCGGCGAGGCAAAGTTGCCTGGCAACTCGGAGCGGTTTGACCAGTTGGGGGAGCAGGCATGGTGGATATGGCGCAGACGAAGGCGTAAGCGAAAGCTTAAAGCGTCTTTGGCGAAGCAGAGGTATAGGCAGCAGATGAGGCGGGAGCGGAATCACAAACTGGCCTTACTCGTTCGCTCTCAGGGTTCTCCCAGAGAGAAAGAAATTGGATTGGTATTATGAAAGCAATGCAACTGGTCGGGACGCGGCAGATGGAGATGCGGGATGTGCCCGCGCCGACCCTCTTGCGTGACACCGACGTCCTCATCCGAATGGCCCGCGTTGGCATTTGCGGCTCCGACGTCCATTATTTTGCCGAGGGCGGCATCGGCAGCCAGCGCGTCCAATACCCCTGGGCCGTGGGGCACGAAGGGGCGGGCGTCGTGGAACAAGTCGGTTCGGCGGTGACTCATGTGAAGCCGGGCGACCGGATCGCCTTTGACCCCGCGCAGCCCTGCGGGGAGTGCGACCAGTGCCGGGAAGGCCGCCCGCACACCTGCCGCGCCCTGGACTTCCTCGGCTGTCCGGGACAGGTCGAGGGGTGCCTGGCGGAGTATCTGGTTCTGCCGGAAAAAAGCTGCTACCGTATTCCGGACAGCATGACTTTTGAAGAGGCCGCGATTGTCGAGCCGCTTTCCATCGGCGTGTACGCGCTGGCCCTCTCGGTCCCCATGCCCGGCGCGACGGTCGGCATCCTCGGCGCGGGGCCAATCGGCCTCAGCGTGCTCCTGCCCGCCAAAGCGCAGGGCGCGGGGCGCGTCTACATGACCGACAAGATTGACGCGCGCCTCGAAATGGCCTCCCGCGCGGGGGCGGATTGGGTGGGCAACCCCGACACCGAAGACGTTGTGGCGGCGGTCAAGGCGCATGAGCCGGAACTGCTGGACGTCGTGTTCGAGTGCAGCGGCAAGCAGGAAGCGATGGACCAGGGCGTCGAGATGCTCAAGCCCGGCGGAAAGCTGATGCTCATCGGGATTCCCAGCGTCAACCGCGTCTCGTTCGACATCAACCTCCTGCGCCGCAAGGAAATCTGCATCCAAAACGTCCGCCGCCAGAACAACACTGTCCAGCGGGCCATAGACATGATCGCCAGCAAAGAGATTGACGTCGGCGTCATGGTCACGCACCACTTCCCGTTTGCGCGGACGCAGGAAGGGTTCGACATGGTGGCGGACTACCGGGACGGCGTGGTGAAAGCCATGATCGCGTTCCCTGATGAAGATAACAAGGAGCCTGCCCATGTCTCAGTATAGCATCGGCCTGGACTATGGGACGAGTTCCGTGCGCGGGCTGCTCGTGGATGTGCAGTCTGGGGAGGAACTGGCGTCCAGCGTCTTTCCCTACCCCCACGGCAAGGCAGGAATCCTGCTGGACGAGCGCGACCCTGACGTCGCGCGCCAGCACCCGCAGGATTATCTGGACGGGGCGCAGTCCGTCATCAAGGGCATTCTGGAACAGGCGGCGGAAGCTTATCCGGCGTTCACGCCCGACCAAGTGATCGGCATCGGCGTGGACACGACCGGCTCCACCCCCATGCCCGTAGATGCCGTGGGGGCCCCGCTGGCCCTGAAGCTTGAGTATGAGGGCAACCTGGCCGCGATGGTGTATCTTTGGAAGGACCACACGGCTCATGCGGAAGCCGCCGAGATCACCGCGCTGGCCGCGAAGACCCGGCCGCAATTTCTCGCCAAGTGCGGCGGCGCCTACAGCGCCGAATGGTACTGGGCCAAAGTCCTGCGCTGCCTCCATGCCGCCCCCGAAGTCTTCGATGCCGCCCATACCTGGGTCGAGCACTCCGACTGGCTGCCGGCCGTGCTCACGGGCGAGACGCACCCGGACCGCCTGAAGCGCGACATCTGTGCGGCGGGCCACAAGGCGATGTTTCACCCCGAATGGGGCGGCTATCCCGATGAGGAGTTCCTGGCCGCGCTGGACCCGCGCCTGGTGCGCCTGCGCCGGACGCTGCCCGACCACGCCTTCCATGTCGGCGAGGTCGCGGGCACGTTGAGCGCCGAGTGGGCGGAACGGACGGGGCTGCCCGTCGGCATTCCCGTCTCCATAGCCGCGTTCGACGCCCATTTGGGCGGCGTCGGGTCGGGCATCAAGCCGGGCGCGCTGGTCAAGAACATCGGCACCTCCACCTGCGACATGATGGTGTCCCCGCTGGACAGCGACCTGGGGGACATCCCCGGCCTGTGCGGCATTGTGCCCGAATCCATCCTGCCGAGCTTTTACGGCCTGGAAGCCGGCCAATCCGCTGTCGGCGACATTTTCAACTGGTTCGTCAGCGGCATCCAGCCTGCCGGGCAGGGGCATGAGGAGCTGACTGAAGGCGCATCCAAGCTGCTCCCCGGCGAAAGCGGGCTGCTGGCCCTGGACTGGCACAACGGCAACCGCACGATTTTGGTAGATCAGCGGCTGACCGGTGGCATCATCGGCCTGACGCTCCAAACAACGCCCGCCGAGATGTACCGCGCCTGGATCGAGGCGACTGCCTTCGGCTCGCGCATCATCATGGAGCGGTTCGAGGAATACGGGCAGAAGGTCGAAAGCATCATCAACTGCGGCGGCATTTCGGTCAAGAACCCGCTGGTGATGCAGATTTACGCCGACGTCATGGGCCGCCCGATCGCGATCTCCCGCAGCGCCCAGACCGCCGCCCTCGGCTCCGCCATTGCCGGGGCCGTAGCGGCCGGAGCCTACCCCTCGTTCGCCGAGGCGACGGCCGCCATGACGGGCTTGCACCCGCGCGTCTTCCAGCCGGACCCCGCCCGGCAGGCCGTCTACGACCGGCTGTACGCGCTGTACCACCGCTTCCATGACGCCTTCGGCGTCCGGGGGACGCGCGATGACCTATGGGACGTGATGAAAGAACTGCTGGCGATCCGGGACGAGGCGCGGCATGTCTGACGTCTTCATCGGTCAACTCAAAGAGGCCGTCTACCTCGCCAACAGGAAGCTGGTCGAATCCGGCCTGGTCGTGCTGACCTGGGGCAACGCCAGCGCCGTCAACCGCGAGCGCGGCATCGTCGCCATCAAGCCGAGCGGGGTCGCCTACGACAAACTCCAGCCGGAAGACATCGTGCTGGTTTCGCTCGAAACGGGCGAGCCGCTGCCGGGCGAGCGCCTGCGGCCCTCGTCGGACACCCCGACGCACGTCTGCCTGTACCAGCGCTTCCCCACCGTCGGCGGGATCGCCCACACGCACTCGCGCCACGCGACAAGCTGGGCGCAGGCCTGCCGCGAAATCCCCTGCTACGGCACCACCCACGCCGACAGCTTCTACGGCCCCGTGCCCCTCTGCCGCCCGCTGACGACGGCGGAGATCGAAGAGGCTTACGAGTGGAACACCGGCGTAGTGATCGCCGAACACTTTCACTCCAACAATCTCGACCCCCTGCACCTGCCGGGCGTCCTGCTGTCTTATCACGCGCCGTTCGCCTGGGGAGCGACCGTCGCCAAAGCCGTCGAAAACGCCGTTATTATGGAAGAAGTCGCAGGGCTGGCCCTTCGGACAGAGGCCCTGAACCCCAATGCCACGACCACGCCGCAGGCTATCTTAGACAAGCATTTCTTGCGAAAACACGGCGAGGACGCTTATTACGGGCAGCCGAAGACCTAAATCCGGCTAATGACTATAGACGCACTTGGTCACGAAAGCAACAAAGTGGAACAGCAATTTACAGCCACCAAAGCTGAATTCGGTGATATGGAGTTCAATGTCTTCGGCGTGTATCTCAGTGATCTGGATGAAGACGCAGCCGAACACCATTACCTCGGCTTCCAGCGCACCTTGCCTGACCCAGATGCAGACGAAAAAGACAATGCCTCGGAAGATGAAGGTTTTTATATAGAATTCAATGGTCAGGAAAATGGATGTTATCAACGGGCCACGGGGCAAAAGAAGGTTACGCTAATCGAGTTGAGCGGTGTGGCCTTACGGGTGTCGTTCACACCGACGGCTAATTTTTATCAGGGGATGATTGATGGTATAAGCGATGTGGCATTGAGCAGGTTGACCGTTAATTTCAACTTCGGAGCGGAGCAACGAGTAGCTTTGAGAGCAGCTTTCCAAACGGTTGTTGGACAGGATTGCGAGTTTCGATATACCAACAGCGCATAGCAAGCGCCTCAACGGGTTGTTCTCAAAAGATAGGTAAACATGGACATCACACGCATCGCCCCGCCGGAGCCGTATAAGGCGCTGATTTTTGACTGTGACGGCACGCTGGCCGACACCATGCCGAACCACTTCAAGGCGTGGGCGGCTTCGCTTCAGTCGTTCGGGGCCGACCTGACCGAAGAAAACTTTTACCGGATGGGCGGGTGGCCGAACCAGGCCATCATCGAGGACCTGAACCGCGAGTTCGGCTACGGGCTGGACATCACGCGGACGCAGGAGGACAAAGAGCGGCGCTACCTGGAGATGCTGCACACGGTCGAGGAGATCAAAGCGGTCACGGACATCGCACGGGCGCATCAAGGACGGGCGCCGATGGCCGTCGCGTCCAGCGGCTTCGGGCGCGTCGTCCGCGAGACGCTGACCGCCACGGGCCTCCTTTCGCTCTTCGACGTGATCGTCACGGCGGACGACGTGACGCACGGCAAGCCCGCCCCGGACCTCTTCCTGCTGGCCGCCGAGCGACTGGGCGCGGCCCCCGCTGACTGCATCGTCTATGAAGACGGTGATCCGGGCGTGGAAGCGGCCCGGCGCGCGAACATGCGCGTCGTGGACATCCGCGTCCTCTGGCGGGACGGCGAGTAACCACCTCATGGCCCGCATCCGCAAAGGCATCATCACGGCGGCGGGGCGCGGGACGCGGCAGTTTCCGGCCTCGCGCACGGTCCAGAAGGAGCTGTTCCCGCTCGTGGACGTGGACGGCTACGCCAAGCCGACCGTGCAGCTTCTGGTGGAAGAACTGCTGGCTTCGGGCCTCGAGGAAGTCTGCATCGTCGCCAACTCCGCCAACGTCGAGCCGATGCGCCGCCACTTCCAGGCGCCGCTGCCGACCTCTTCGACACCCGAGGCCACGGCGGGCAAGGAGTGGATGACGCCGCTCCTGGACGCCCTGGCCGACATGGCGCGGCGGGTGACGTTCGTGGTCCAGGAGACGCAGGAGGGCTACGGCCATGCCGTGTACCAGGCGCGGGAATGGGCGGGCGACGAGCCGTTCCTGCTGACGCTGGGCGACCACATCTACTTTTCAGAGACAAGCGACCGCTGCGCCCGGCAGGTCATGGCGGCCTACGAGGAACACGGCGACCCGGTGACGTCGGTGACGTATGCGCCCGAAGCCGAGTTGTACCGCTACGGAACCCTCGCCGGCTTCCCGCTGCCGGACACGCAGCCGCCGGTGTACGAGATCAAGGCGCTGGTCGAGAAGCCCAGCGCCGAATACGCGCGCGCGCACCTGCGGACGCCGGGCTTGCCCGAAGGCCGCTATCTGGTCCATTTCGGCACCCACGCCTTCCCGCCCGTTCTCTTCGACTGCCTGGAGCACTTGATCCGGCACGACCGGCGGCAACGGGGCGAGATCCAACTGACCTCGGCCCAGGAACTGCTCCTGGAACGGGGGCGCTACCTGGCCTGCGAGGTCGCCGGCGTCCGCTATGACATGGGCATCCCGGAGGGGTTGATCGAGACCCAGATTGCCCTCGCCCTGCGCTCGCCGTTCCGGGAGCAGGCCCGCGCTCAGTTGACGGGCCACTGACTTAGGAGTCAAAGAACATGCCGCGCGTCAGCATTGACGGCCAAGACCTCCCGCGCGTCCTGCGGGCCACCGTGGTCATCACCCATAACGTCCCGGAGGCCGACCCGCCGCCCCCGGCCCAGCCCGCCCCGCACCACACCCACCCCGACTTCTGGAAACAGGCGGCGGGGGACGCGCTGGCGCGGAACGTCCCCCTGCTGCTGCCGGGGCACCATTCCCCGCCCTCGTCGGCGCTGGGCGACCTCCTGAAACTGGGGATGGCGGCGCACGAGGGCGCGAAGGAGGCCGCCGCTCAGTCGCCCCTTCCCGCTTCTCAGTCGTCCCTTCCCGCCGCGCAGCGGCCCCACGACCCGCTCCAGACCCCGCGCGCCGAGTTCGTCCTGCTGCTGCCGCTCGACCACGGCGTGGACATCGCTCGCTGGGCGCTGGCGCCGATGGGGCCGAGCCGGTTCCACCGGGTCACGCTCCAGACACTGGACCGTTTCGGCACCCCCAAGCACACCTGGATCATGTTCCGCGCCTATGTCCACGCCTACCGCGAGGCCGAGTACACGCCGCGCCCCGCCGACCCCGCCGACGGCCGCCGCTACGTCGAAGTCACCCTGCGCGGCCTCCTGCCGCCGCTGACCGCCTACGACGGCCAGAACCTGGTCGTCGTCGCCCCCGGCCTGGCGGACCAGACCGCCAACGCCCTGCCCGCCCTATCGTCCTCCGAGAGCGCGCTGCTGGCCTCAACGCAGGCCGCCACGCAGAACCAGGCCGCAACGGGCGGCGGTGGGGGAGGCATGGGCGGTGGGCGCACGGATTCGGTCGGGGCGATTGATCCTGCGGTACTCCAGTCGGCACTACTCGATGTGCCCGCTAGCCAACCGGATGCCGCCGCTGATGACCCCTGTAAAGACTGCCAACTGTGTGTCAAGACTAAACCCGGCCTCCATGATCCGAAGGATGAGAACTCAAACACCTACCAACTCATCGACAATTTCGGCGCCTCCGATGCCTGGGCCATTAACCAGATCGTGAACGGGTGGCTTCAGAGCAGTCATAACTCCCCGCACTACAACGACCAGTTGAATTTACTAGCCGAACTATTATTCTCTACCGGTATGAGGGGGGCCGATCCCAAAGGCATTGGCCTCTCCTTGTGGCGCTTCAACGTGGGCGCTGGCAGGCCCGCCTCCAGTGTCTCGCAAAGTGTCTCGCAACAGGATGCGAACGGGAACTATCTGCGCCAGGCGTGGACGCAGACGGAGTGCATTTTCGATAACGCCCAAGAACTGAACTCTTATCAGCAAGATGGCAACGTCACTCACGGACACAGGCAGTTCGGGCAGCAACATTTCTTAACAATGGCTTACAGTCTGGGCGTCCGCCAGTTCCTTGCGTTTTCCAATAGCCCCCCCTGCTGGCTGACGGCCAATGGCCTCCCCTACTCGGGCAATACTGACACGCTCCCGACCAACCTTGCGACCCTGCCGCCCGACAGCGCAGGTCAGTTCGCGACCTTTCTAGCATCAGTCGTCAGCTATCTCCGCAAGCGCACGGGTTCCTCGCCGTGGTATATCAGCCCGGTAAACGAGCCGGACAATCCCTGGAACGATAACAAACAGGAGGGGTGTCGCTACGACAACAGCACTATCATTCAGGTCATCCAAGCACTGTCCCAAGCGATAGGCGGACAACCAAACACACAAATCGTAGGCCCAGAAGCTAACAGCCTTAATAATCTTACAAGATCTTTCACCCCAACCTATGGCGGCAAAACCTATCATGACAACCACGGCGACTACATAAATGCCCTAAGCGGCCCAGGGATAGGTGATATTCTCGATTACCGGGTCGTCGCGCATAGCTACAATTTCGGACCTAACGACTCTGGATACGAGGGGATTCGGAACGAGATTCGGAAACAACTGGGTCCCAAAAGCGGCTACTGGATGAGCGAGTACTGCTGTCTCTCAGGTGAGCAGGGAGTTCCTATCAGCGGCTGGACTGAAGGCAACCCTCCAGATACGAGTAAGATAGTGGACAATACGGGGGCGATGAGCAGCTCTGACCCGAAAGGCATCGCCGCAGCCCTGAATCTCGCGAAGCTGATGTACTACGATCTCACAAAGGCCAACGCCTCCGCCTGGCACTGGTGGACAACGATCTCGCATCGCCACGACGATTCGGCGCTCATCTACACGACGTACAATCCCTCCAGCGCCCCTGACCGCGCCGGCCCTACTATCGGAGGCGGTAAACCCGGCGTTACCTATGTGGAGGATGATACTCCAACCCTCCTGCCGACTAAGATGCTGTGGGCATTCGGCAACTACAGCCGATTTATCCGGCCAGGAGCAAGGCGAGTGACAGTCAGCCTGGCCCAAACGGTCGTGGGCGTACACGACGTGCTGGCATCTGCTTATCATAACAATCCGAAAATACACTCAGGCGTGCCAGCACCAGAACTTGTCGTGGTCCTCATCAACCTCAGCACGCAACCCGTGACGTTAACGAATCTCTGCCATGACCTGGACGTCAAGTGGACCCATTATTACGTCACCTCAGCCACCGAGAACTTAAAGCATCATCAGGTCAGAGGTAACAACATCGTGTTGAAGCCGCAATCGGTCGTAACGCTGACCAGCTAGTCACCATACGCTCCGTCGCCTAACTGAGACATGCCTTTCAACGGAGGCAGGCGGGGGTGGAACAAAGGGGCATTGTCTTGACACAGCAGCAGCTTCAGTGGGCGCAGAAGATACAGGCGATGGCGCAGACGGGTTTGACTTATGCCCAGGACCCTTACGACCGGGAGCGGTACGAGGCGCTGCGGGGGATCGCGGCGGAGATGCTGGCGGCCCCGCTCGGCGCGGAGACGGCGGAACTGGTCGGCCTGTTCAGGCGCGAGGAGGGCTATGCGACACCGAAGGTGGACGTGCGCGGCGTGGTCATCCAGGAGGGGCGGGTGCTGCTGGTGCGCGAGCGGTCGGACGGCCTTTGGACCCTGCCGGGCGGATGGGCCGATGTGGGCGATGGGCCGAGCCATGCCGTGGAGCGGGAAATTCGAGAAGAGACGGGCTACGAGGCGAAGGCCGCGAAGCTGCTGGCGCTCTACGACCGGAACCTGCACGATCACCCGCCGATGCTATACCACGTTTACAAGGCGTTCTTTCGCTGCGAGATTACCGGCGGCGCGGCCACAGTGAGCAACGAGACCGACGGCGTGGACTTTTTCGCGCCCGATGCCCTCCCGCCGCTTTCGGTAGAGCGCGTCACGGCGGTGCAGATCGCGCGCTTCTTTGACCACGCCCGCCACCCAAATTGGCCGACGGATTTCGACTGACTTTGCGATGCTCCCAGCCCGACCGGACGCCGCCGGTTGTAGAGGATTTGGCCTGACGCGCTCGGCTCCGCCGCGTGAAATAGTCGCGCAAGAGGTACAATCAAGGGTACGACAGGAGCATTGTCACGGAGACTTTCATGGGTACTGCGGGCTCCTCAGATGAGGCGGACAAGTCGGCCATTGTCCAGCAGACGTAACGCGCGTCTCTATCCGCGCCGCGCTCTCCTTTGGACATAGAAGGAGTAGACGCCGGGCTGACGCGGGAAGAAATACTGGAAGCGATACACGAAGGGCGCAACAGCGACCGCTGGTAAGCGGCGCACGAAGGAGAAACACAAACACGATGTCTACGGCAATCACGAATGTCCAGGCGCGGCAGATTTTGGACTCGCGCGGCAACCCCACCGTCGAGGTGGACGTTTATCTCGAAGACGGCACGCTGGGGCGCGCGAGCGTCCCGTCCGGCGCGTCCACGGGCGCGAGCGAGGCGGTCGAGCTGCGCGACGGCGACAAGAAGGTCTATGGCGGCAAGGGCGTCCTCAAGGCGGTCGAGAACGTCAACGAGCGCATCGCGCCCGAGCTCATTGACCTGGATGCAACCGAGCAGGTCGCCATTGACGAGCTGATGATCCACCTGGACGGCTCGGACAACAAGGGCAAGCTGGGCGCGAATGCCATTTTAGGCGTCTCGCTGGCCGTCGCCAAGGCCGCCGCGCGCGGGCTGGGGCTGCCCCTGTACCGCTACATCGGCGGCACGTCGGCCCGGCAGCTTCCCGTCCCGATGATGAACATCATGAACGGCGGCAAGCACGCGGACTCGAACGTGGACATGCAGGAGTTCATGGCGATGCCGGTCGGCGCGTCGTCGTTCTCCGAAGCGCTGCAATGGGGCACGGACATCTACCACGCCCTGAAGGGCGTCCTCCACGCGCGCGGCCTGGCGACGGCGGTGGGCGACGAGGGTGGCTTCGCGCCCAACCTGCCGTCCAACGAGGACGCCATCAAGGTCATCCTGGAAGCCATTGACAAGGCCGGCTACAAAGCCGGCGAGCAGGTGATGATCGCGATGGACCCCGCCGCGTCCGAGTTCTACCAGGACGGGCAGTACGTCCTGAAGGGCGAGGGTCGGACACTGTCGGGCGACCAGATCGTGGACTACTACGCCGACCTGGTGGCAAAGTACCCGATCATCTCCATTGAGGACGGCTTGGCCGAGGACGACTGGGCGACCTGGCGCAAGCTGACCGAGCGCATCGGCCACAAAGTGCAGCTTGTCGGCGACGACCTGTTCGTCACCAACACCAAGTTCCTGCAAAGGGGCATTGACTCGCAGACGGCGAACTCCATTCTCGTGAAAGTCAACCAGATCGGGACTCTGACCGAGACGCTGGCCTCCATCGAGCTGGCGAAGCGGGCGGGCTACACCGCCGTCGTCTCGCACCGGTCGGGGGAAACCGAGGACGCGACCATCGCGGACATCGTCGTGGCGACCAACGCGGGCCAGATCAAGACCGGCGCCCCGGCCCGAACGGACCGGGTCGCCAAGTATAACCAGCTCCTGCGAATCGAGGAATCGCTGGGCGACACGGCGACCTTTGGCGGCCTGAAGTCGTTCTATAACTTGAAGAAAGCAGTGCCCGGCACTGGAAGTGCCGGGCTACTGTGAAATGAAAGTGCCTCCGGCACTGAAGAGAAGCCCGCAGAGACCTTTCCCAGTCGCCGAGCGACTTTCATTCTCTAGTAGCCCGGCACTTCCAGTGCCGGGTGCATCCGCTGGTATACCCTTCCCATGCTCACCCGCGCCAACATCGCCGGCTTCCTGCAAGGCTTGTTCGTCCTGCCGCTCTGCGCCCTGTTCGGCGGGCTGGTCGCCCTGCTGTTCCACGCGCGCGGCGGTGCGATCTTCGCCTGCATCGCCGTCTGCGCCCTCTTTCCGCTCGCGGGGGCCGTCAAGACCCGGCAGGTCGCGCTGCTGGCGGGCTTGCTCGCGGGCCTCCTCGTGAGCGTGTTAGTCTACTTCGGAGTACGCCCCCACGCATGAGACCCCTTTTCGCTTTGCTGATTCTCCTGGGCGCGCTGACGCTTCCCTCGCGGGCGGACGAACCCGGCAAGTTGCATGGGTTCGTCGTCTGCCTTGACCCCGGCCACACGTCGGAGACCAGCCAGGGCACGGCCAGCCGTGACGGGAAACTCACTGAGCGGCATGTTAACTGGGTTGTCGCCCAGCGCCTCAAGGCGTTGCTGGAGGCCCAGGGCGCGACAGTCGTGCTCACGAAGACACGCGAAGCGCAAGTTGTCAGTAACAGGCGGCGGGCGGAGATCGCCAACAACTGTTACGCGAAGCTGTTTCTGCGCTTGCACTGTGATTCGGGCGAGCAATCCGGCCTGGCAACCTATTACCCAGACCGGCAGGGAACACGCTTCGGCGTCACCGGCCCATCCCCCGCCGTCATCGCCGCTAGCCGCCGGGCCGCGCTCGTTTTCCATCCTGCCGTCATCGCCGCGCTCGGTGGCGGCCTGCGGGATGCCGGCATCAAAGGGGATTCCCAAACTGCCGTCGGTGGCAGGCAGGGGGCACTGACCGGCTCCATCTTCTCACAGGTTCCGTCCCTCACCGTAGAAATGTGTGTTCTCACGAATTCGCATGATTACCGCTTTATTCGGGCGGGCGCCGGTCAAGAGAAGATGGCGCAGGCATTACTCGCCGGTGCTGAAACTTACCGGCTTTGGTCATTTGTCGGGCACGAGGGGAGTCGAAAGTAGATGACCGCTTTATCACATGCCGAAGTCGCTTGGGACCTGAGCGACTTGTTCACGTCGCCCGACGACCCTCAGATCGAGGCGACATTGGATGAGGCGCGCGAACGCGCGCTCGCCTTTGCGCGCGACTATCAGAGCAGGATAGACAGCCCGGACCTGACGGCAGAGCGGCTGGCGTCGGCGATCCGCGAGTACGAGGCGCTGTGGCAGGAGGCGGGCAAGCCGGGAACTTATGCCCGGCTGCGGTTCTCGGCAGACACGAGCGACCCGGCGCGAGGCGCATTGCTGTCGAAGGTACAGGCAGAGACAACGCGGCTGGGGCTGCCACTCGTCTTTTTCAAGCTGGAACTGGGGCGCGTGGCCGATGAGATCATCACGCCGCTGCTCGATGACCCCCTCCTCGACCCGTACCGCTACTACATTCACCTCATCCGCGCGGGCCGTCCGCACCAGTTGTCCGAGGTCGAAGAGACGCTTCTGGCGCGGTTTAACGATACCGGAACGCGCGCCTTCATCCGGCTGTCCGGCGAGATCCGCGCGGCGACCGTGTTCCGGCCCAAATTGCCCGACGGCACGACACCAGACCTGAACTTCTCAGGACTTGCCGCGCTGTACTCTTCTCCTGATCGGGCCGTGCGGCAGGCGGCGGCGGAGGCTTTTGCCGAGGGCGCGACGGCGAACCTGAAAACGCTGACGTTCATCCTGAACACGCTGCTTCAGGATAAGGCGGTTTCGGATGAAATCCGTCACTACGAGACACCGGAAGCGACGGGGTTCGAGCGCGACGAGATGCCGCGCGAGACGGTGGAGCTGGTGACGGGCATCACGGCGGAGCATTACCCGCTGGCGGCCCGCTATTACAATCTGAAGCGGGAGGTACTGGGTTACGAAACGCTCAAAGACTACGACCTGTACGCCCCGCTGTTTTCCCTGGACGAGACCGTCCCCTTTGACAAGGCGCGCGAACTGGTGCTGGACTCGTTCGGACGCTTCTCACCGACCATGCGCGACCTGGCCTCGGAGTATTTCGACAAGGGGTGGATTGACGCCGTGCCGCGTCCGGGGAAGCAGGCCGGGGCGTACTGCAACGGCGGCACGCCGGACGAACACGGCTACGTTTTCCTGAACTACCTGGGCAGGATAGGTCATGTGATGACCCTGGCGCATGAACTCGGCCACGGCGTCCACGGATCGCTTTCGCGCGCGCAGACCTATTTCAACATGTTCGGGACGCTGCCGATGGCCGAGGTCGCCAGCACGTTTGGCGAGATGCTGGTCTTCGACAAGCTGCAAGAGGGCGCCGCGCCCGAAACGCGGCTTTCGATGATCGCGGACAAGATCGAGGGCGCTATCGGGACGGTGATGGGGACGACCGGGCGCTACCGCCTGGAAAAGATCATCCACCGGCAGCGGCGCACGGACGGCGAGATGACGCCGGAGCAGATCTCGGACCATTGGCAGGCCGAGATGGCCGCCCTGTACGGCGACTCGGTGGAGATCACGGACCGCCTGCGGCTGTCCTGGAGCTACATCCCGCACTTCGTCAACGCGCCGTTTTACTCGTATCCTTACACCTTCGGCGAGCTGTTCGCGCTTTCGCTGTACCAGAAGTCCAAGACGGACGGGACGGCCTTCGCCGAGCAATACCTGCGCCTGCTGCGCGCGGGCGGCAGCGACTCGCCGCATACCCTCGCTCGGATCGTCGGCGCGGACTTGGACGACCCTGAGTTCTGGCGCGGCGGCTTCCGCGTCGTGTCCGGGCTGATTGACACGTTCGAGGAACTTTGGAAAGAGCAAGGGCATTGAATCTGGAGAACAGCGGGGTATACTGTCCCCGTCCCAGAGACACAGATTCAACGGACACTCAAAGGAGAGAACTCATGTCCACCAACAACATCACGGCCGACAAGGTCGAAGACCAGACACTGGACCAGCAGCATCAGCATCTGCGCGAGGTCCACGAGCATTTGCAGCATGCGTCCACTTCGGACTCGGCGGACGAGATCCGGCAGCGGATGCGCCGGGCCGAGCTGGCCTTGCAGCGCCACGAGCAGCAGCCGGGTGCGTCCCGCAACTAAGATTCTCATGGAGAAGCCCCGCCGGACTACATGGGTGTAGTCCGGCGGGGCTTTTTTCGTTAAGCCTCGTCCGGCTTGACCGCGAAGTAAAAGAGCCGGTCGGAGCGCTTCTTCGGCGGGTCCATGGTGTAGGCGTCGTAGATCGTCACCGACCCGAAGCCCGCCCCGCGCAGCCACTGCGCCAGCTCGTCCTTGCCATAGGCGCGCTGCCGATGGACTTCGAGGAAGTTCTCGCGCACCCCCGTGCCGGGGTCGTAGGAAAAGTCCATGCGGACGGTGCAGAGCCGTGTTTCGGCGTCGTAGCGCGACCGCCAGCGGTAGCGGAGCGGCTCGCTGAGGCGCATGCAGCTTTGATTGAACATGCCTTCCGCCAATGCGTACTCAGTATTGACGTCGAAGATGAACGTCCCGCCGGGACGCAGGTGCGCGAAGACGCGCGCGAAGACGGAGCGCAGGCGCTCCGATTCCAGGATGTAATTCAAGCTGTCGAAGAGGCACACGACGGTGTCGAAGCGCGCCGCGCCCAGGTCGAGTTCGGCGGCGTCCTGCCGGTGAAAGACGATCGGCAGGCCCGCCTCTTCAGCGCGGCGACGGGCGACGTCCAGCATTCCCGCCGATAAGTCCACTCCTGTCATCGAATAGCCACGCGGCGCGAGGAGGCGCGAAACGGTCCCCGTCCCGCAGGCCAGGTCCAGAATCGAATGCGGCCTTCGTCCGTGGAGCGCCCACAGCCGCTCCAGGTATTCCACCCAGAAGCGGTAAGGGACTCCGGCCATCAGAGCCTCATAGTAGGGCGCGACCAGGCCGAAAGCGGCGCTGTCGGACGGGGATGAAGACATGGTCAAGCCTCCGTGCGCGCAACTTCCGCCGGACGGGACGAGTCGGCTGGGTCAACCGGACGGGGCGGGTCAGGCGGAGGGGGAGGCTCGAAGTCGGCGCTGTTGAGCCGGCCCAGCAGCAGCCAGGCCAGCAGCCCGCACAGAACATAGAGGATGCCGAAGCCGCTGAAGATCGGGCGCAGGGCGCTAGAAGTCGGGAACAGCGCGGTCAGCCCGGCGGCGAACCCGGCGCCCACCGCGATGGAAAGCTTGTTGACCAGGCTAACGGTGGCGCTGACCCGCCCCTGGATGTGGTTGGGAGCGGTCGCCAGGAACAGCGTCATCTGGCCCAGATTGGAGAACGTGTTCGCGACGGTCATCAGAAAGACCATCGCGCCGCCGAGGTAAAGGTTCGTGGAGGCGGCGAACAGCAGGCCGGTCACTCCCATCCCGCTGAAGCCGAACGCAAGCAGGCGCGCGGGTGGGGCGGTGCGAATCGGCCCCGCTGTCGCCGCGCTGGTGAGCAAGGCCGCCATGCCGCTCAGAGAGACGAGCAGGGCGAACTGCACCTTGTTCCCCCCCAGGAGGTCGCGGACGAACGGGAACTCCAGGGTATTGTAGACGGCCCCGCCCGTCGCCACAAGGGCCAGCAGGATCAGCGAGGGCCGCAGTACGCGGCTGGTCCAGACATAATCCAGCCCCTCCCGCGCATCCCGCCAAAGCCCCGCCACGCCCCGCGCCGATTTAGCGCCCGGCGGGGTCGAGACGTTTGCGATCAGCCGGACGAAAGCAGCCGACACGACGAACGTGGCGGCGTCGAAGAGGAATACGCCGCGCGGGTGGAACAGCGCGATCAGCACGGCGCCCAGGGCGGGGCCAAGGAGCATGTTCGCTTGCATGGCGGACAGCATCAGCCCGTTGGCCTGGAGCAGACTGCTGCGCGGAATCAGGGCGGGCAGGAGGCTCTGCCGGGCCGGGGAGAAGAAGCAGGAGAGCGAGGCCACCAGGAAGGAGACGAAGCACACCAGGCCTATGTCGCGCGCCCCGAAGTGACGCGCGTCGGGAAGGCCGAGCAGCAGCAGCACGGCCAGGGCGCGGCCCAGGTCGGCAAAGATCATGGTGCGGCGCCGGTTCCAGCGGTCGGCCAGGACGCCGCCGACCAGGCCGAACAGCAGGACAGGCAGGGTGCCCGCGACCGCCGAGAGGCCGAGCGCCGTCTTGCTGTCGGTGGCGTTGTAGACGGTGGTGGGGAGCGCGATCAGCAGCGCAGCGTCACCGAGGTTGGAGATGACGTAGGCAAACCAGAGCCGGAGGAAGTTCCGGTCGCGGAACAGGGACAGGCTCGAAGCTTCTTTTTTTACCTCATTCTCGCTTACCATGGGAATTGTCTCTATTATAACATAATTTTACCGAAAGAGCCGTAAGGCCCCTGGATTTATCTATGGGGATATAAGGCTCCATGCCTTTCCGAAGTGAAGAATGAACGAAGACACGATATTCGTGCCTCCTGTTTTAGATGGGCTTGACAGTATACAGCCTCGTGTGGTATACTATTCACATGAGGACGGAACTGCGCTCCAACAACACTGTGGCTTACTCCTGCAAGTACCACGTCATCTTCTGCCCCAAGTACCGCAGGAAGGTCTTGACCGCCGACATAGCCGAGCGATTGAAATCCATCGTTCACGAAGTCGCCGACGAAACCAGGTGCGAAGTCATTGAACTGGAAGTGATGCCCGACCATGTTCACCTGCTCTGCGAGGTTGACCCTCAGTTCGGAGTTCACAAGTTCGTCAAACTGGTCAAAGGCCGTTCGTCTCGGTATCTGCGGCAAGAGTTTCCTGTCTTAAAGTCGCGTTTGCCTTCTCTTTGGACAAATAGTTACGCCGTGCTAACGGTCGGCGGTGCGCCTCGTTCGGTCATCAAACAGTATATTGAAAACCAAAAGCACATCTGAATACCGCTTGGCCTATGTTTTTCGCGCCTATCCGACGAAGGCACAAGAAACAGCCATGACGCAAACGCTGGAAACCTGCCGCCATGTCTATAACAGCCTGCTCAACTGGCGCAAGCACGACTACGACGTATTGGGCAAGTCGCCGTCTAAAGTAGAACAGCAGGCTGCGTTTCCCAAATGGAAACAGGAACACCCTGAACTCTGCGATGTCTACAGTCAGGTCTTGCAGAACGTCGCCGTTCGCGTTGACCTTGCTTTTGACGCCTTTTTCCGCAGGGTCAAGAGCGGCGAGACGCCAGGCTTTCCCCGCGTCAAGGGTGAAGGGTACGACTCGTTCACCTACCCGCAATCGGGTTTTGGTTTCTACCAGGGCAAATTGCGATTGTCCAAGATTGGCGACATTGCCATTCGTCTGCACCGCCCCATTGATGGCGACATCAAGACGTGTACCGTCCGCCGTGTCCGTCACAAGTGGTACGTCTGCCTGTCCTGCCAGGTCGGGGCCGAACTCCTGCCTCCGTCCGAGGAGGAGGTCGGCGTTGACGTTGGCCTGAAAACCTTCGCGGCCCTGTCCAACGGTGACAACATTGCCAATCCGCGCTTCTTCCGCCGTGATGAAAAGGCTCTTGCCAAAGCACAGCGGAAGTTGGCGAAACAAGTTCGCGGCTCCCAAAGAAGTCTTCACAAGCGCAGGAAGGCCAAGAAAGTCGTCTCTCGTATCCATGAGCGCATTCGTAACCGTCGCCATGATTTTGTTCACCAGGCCGCGAGGCGTATCGTCAACCGCTTTGGCGTGATTGCCGTTGAAAAGTTAAACGTCAAGGGCATGGTCAAAAGAAATCCTAAGAACCGCTGTCTTGCCAAGTCTATCTCTGACGCTTCCTGGTCAATGTTTCGGAACGTACTCTCACAGAAGGCTGAAAGAGCCGCACGGGTGTACGCCGAAATCAATCCCGCCTACACATCGCAAACCTGTAGCGGGTGCGGACGCATTGCCAAGAAGTCCCTCTCGCAAAGGCAACACGATTGCCCGATGTGCGGCCTGTCTTTGGACAGAGATACGAACGCCGCCATCAACATTCTCTCTGTAGGGCAATACAGAGTCGCGGCGTAGACCGCGTAGAAGCCCCTCCCTTTAGGGATGGGGAATTGTCACCGTGGCTGAACTTCTCAACCCACTAAATCTTTGCAGGCGTGGCGCGGGGTATACTAAGGGCATCGGAGGAACGTCATGTCGGAGCCATCCCTGCCTGAACTCGTCTATTCCCGGCGGGCCACCCGCGCGGTCCGGGTCGGCCCCATCACAATCGGCGGCGGCCACCCGGTCGTCGTGCAGAGCATGATCACGGAGGAGACCCGCAACGTCGCCGGCTGCGTGGCGCAGATCATCGCCATGCACGAGGCCGGCTGCGAGATCGTCCGCGTCACCACCCCCACCCTGGCCGAAGCGCACTGCCTGGGCGAGATCCAGGCCGAAGTCCGCCGGCGCGGCCATTCCGTCCCGCTGGTCGCCGACGTCCACCACCAGGGGGGTGACATCGCCGTGGCCGTCGCGCGGTTCGTGGACAAGGTTCGCATCAACCCCGGCCTGTTCGTCTTCCGCAAGCCGCGCGGGCGGGCGGACGAATACACGGACGCGGAAGTCCGCGAGGAGCGGGAGGCCATCGAGGCGTCGCTGCTCCCGGTCATCCGGGTCTGCAAGGAGCGCGACATCGCCATGCGGATCGGGGTCAACCACGGCAGCCTCGCCGAGCGTCTGACCGTGATGCACGGCGACACGCCCGAGGGCATGGTCGAGAGCGCGTTGGAATACATCCAGATCTGCGAGGCGCATGACTATCGAAATTTGGTGATCTCGCTGAAAGCCTCCCGCGTCCCCGTCATGCTGGCCGCGAACCGCCTGATGGCGCGGCGCATGGCCGCACTGGGCATGGACTACCCGCTCCACCTCGGCGTCACCGAGGCCGGCGACGGGGAGTACGCCCGGATCAAAAGCACGGCGGGCATCGGGACCCTGCTGGCAGAGGGCATCGGCGACACCATCCGCGTCTCGCTGTCCGAGGACCCGATCAACGAGATTCCGGCCTGTTACGACATCTTGCAGGCGCTGGGCCTGCGCAAGACCAAAGTGGAGTTCATCGCCTGCCCGTCCTGCGGGCGGACCAAGTTCGAGCTGACATCGGTGCTGCGGCAGGTCAAAGCCGCGACGAACCATTTGGTCGGCCTGGACATCGCCGTCATGGGGTGCATCGTGAACGGGCCGGGCGAGATGGCCGACGCCGACTACGGCTACGTCGGCAAGGGCGGCGGCGTCATCACGCTCTACCGTGGCCGCACTCCGGTCAAGAACGTGCCGCAGGAGCTGGGCGTGTCGGAGCTAGTCAGCCTCATCAAGTCCGACGGCCGCTGGACCGACCCGCCGGAGGGGCAGGCGGCCCCCGTCTCACCGTTCGCCAAAGAGCTGGCGATGGTGGGGTAGCGGCAGGAGTGCCGAGATGCAGCTTCTCCGCGCGAAATCCGAATATTACGGGGATGCTCTGCTGCGCTCCTGCGAAGCATACGCCGTCAGGAACGGCTGTGCCAGCATCCGGCTTGATGTCTGTTCAGGAAACGCGGCGGTTCTGCGGTTTTACGAGCGGCATGGGTACGTCTATTGCGGCGGGGTTCGGTTCGCCTTTAAGCCTGCCGGACATCAGCAGTACCGCTGCTACGATAAGAAAGTGGAATGATCACGCGCAGGCACACCAGCCCTGCATTCACCCCGATGCCCGCCCCGCCACCAGCAGGCAGGCGTCGTCGGTGAGCGAGCCGCCGATACCTACAGCCTGACGAGCCTCATCGCCGGTTAGGGGGTCCGGCCTCCGGGCGTCTGCTCCTGGCTGGAGACGCCTGCCTGGTTCCGCCCATTCAGCGTGATGACGATGTTGCTCGACTGGCTGCTGCCCCCCATCGTGATCCGGTACGGCTCCGCCAAGATCGGCGTGTCGCCCGGTGCGCCCTCGGCGGGCTTGGTGTAGCGCCAGGAGACGTGGCCCGGATTTGGGTTGTCGTCCAGGTCGTTGTGCAGCATCTTGCCGTCAATGCGGCCCTGGGCGACGAGGTCCATCAACGTCTGGGGATACCGCCCCTTCTCCTGATGGTAGGCAATGATGGCTTGCCGCAGACGCGCGCCGTCCATACCGGCCTTGCCGGCGATGATGGCAACGCCCATGACGTCATTCTTGGACGGGTGGCTGATGCGGTCCTTGACCGTGCGGACCAGCAGCACGCCGCCGACCGCCGCCAGCAGGAACAAGGCCAGGCAGCCGAAGCCGGCGATCTTCCAGCCGCTGACGCCGGATCGTTTTATTGGGGTAGGATAGTAGCCGCCGGGCGGCGGGCCTGGGGGGATGCTCATATCCCATTATATCACGCCCGCCGCCGCGAGGCAAGCAAAACCGCCGTTTTTCCAAACCCCCGCACACCTCCCAGGCCGGTTGGCACGAATCTTGCATGATGGTACAAGCTGCCCCCGCAGATTCCCCTCTAGTTTTCCCTCCCCCTGCCAATAATCAGAAACAGAAATGTGATTGCCGCACGGCGCTGCCGTGACGGGAGGGATGTTCCACATGCTCGGACTCACGCAGGTCTTCGGCAAAGAAAAAGTCGTCGGCGTAGACATCGGCAGCCGCTTTATCAAGGTGGTGCAGGCCGAGGCGGGCCGCGCGCCCGGCGCCTGGCAGATCGTCAAGGCCGCCGTGGGGCCGACGCCCGCCGATGCCGTCCGCGACGGGATCGTCATGGACCAGGCCGGGGTCGCCGAGGCCCTCAAAGCGCTGATCCAGGGCGCGGGCATCGAGGCGAACGCCGCCGTGGCCGCGATCAGCGGGGCCAGCGTGATCGTCCGCCACGTCAAGCTGCCCCGGATGGCCGAGGGCGTGCTGCGCCGGTCGGTCCGCTTCGAGGCGGCCAAGCACATCTCGTCCTCGGTGGACGACAGCATGATCGAGTTCGAGATCACGGGGCCTGTGCCCGGCGAGGACGACAAGATGAGCGTCATGCTGGTCGCCGCGCCCAACGACATGGTCGAGTCGCGGCTGGCCGCGCTCGCCGGGGCGGGCCTGGAGCCGGCCGCGATAGACATCGAAGCGTTCGCCTTGCAGCGCGCGCTGGTGGACCTGTCCCCGACGCGCCCCGGCGAGGGCGCGACCCTGGCCCTGCTGGACATCGGCGCGACGACCACGGACGTCAACATCGTCACGAACGGGCTGTTCGCGCTGACCCGCAACATTCCCATCGCCGGAGACAGCTTCACGCAGGCGCTGAAGGCCGTCGCGCCGGGGGAGGGCTGGAACGCTTTGGAGGAGATGAAGGCGCGGGTGGAGATGACCGCCCTGCTCCAGCCGGACGCCGACCCCGAAGCCGCCGCCCTGGCGCGGGCGATGCAGCCCGCGCTGGACGAGCTGCTGCGCGAGGTGCGCCGCTCCACCAACTATTACCAGTCGCAGCTCGCCGACCCGGCGAACTCGATCCTGCCGGCTGGGACGACGTCGCAGACCAGCGGCCCCGTGTCCCGGATCATCATCACGGGCGGCAGCGCGAAGATGAAGGGCCTGGAAGCCTACATGGCGGCGCGTCTGGGCGTCCCCGTGGAGGCGTGGAATCCCTTCGCCAATCCGGCCCTGGATGCCGCGCGCCTCACGCCGGGCTTCACCGAAGAGAACCACCCCTTCCTGGTCACCGGGATCGGGCTGGCGCTCAAGGAACTCCTCGCCGTCCCCGCGCGCCGCGTCGGGCGGGCGGGCGCGCCGTCGCCCTTCCGCAACCCGCTGGCGAAAGCGGCCTGACCCGCCCTCAAGGCTAACGCGAAAGAAACCCCCATGCCTTCCATCAACATGATTGCCGTGCGCCGCGAAGAAAAGCGGCGTCAGGAACAGAACATCCGCAAGCTCCTTTACTCGATCCTCGGCGAAGTCGGCGCGGTCGTCGGGATCGCCTTCGTCCTGACCGCCCGCATCCTGGTGACGCAGAACCAGATCAACACGCTGAGTGACCGTCTCCACGCCTTGCAGCCGAGCGTCACCAGGATCCAGCAGCTCCAAAGCCAGACAGCGGCGCTGATGCCCAAAGTGCAGACGCTGGATGGGGCGAAGGCGGACACCCTCTTCTGGTACAAGAACTTCTACGCCGTCACCGCCAGCCTGCCGCCCAACACCTGGCTGACCTCGCTGGGGACGGGCAGCGGGGCCGCCTCCGCCCCGACGTCCACGCCGGGCGCGACCAGCGGCGACGACCCGACCCTGAGCCTGGCCGGGGTCGCCATGAGCCAGGGCGTCGTCGGCGAGACGATGCTGCGCATGAACCAGTCTCCCTCGCTCGACCATGTGGACCTGGCCTTCGTGCAGCAGCAGAAGATCGGCACGGCCGACGCCGTTTCCTTCCAGATGACCGTCCATCTCAAGCCGGAAGCCGGCGCGGCCAAAGATAACAAAGATAATTCCAAACCCGGCGCCAAAAGGGACACGAAGACAGCCGCTGTCCAAGCTGGGGATGTGAAAGGAGCCGTCAATGGCACAAGGTCTTAATCAAAGCCCCCTTGCCCAAAGCCCTCTGGGTCAAAGCCCTCTGGGTCGAAGTCTGAAGGGCGTGCCCGCCGCAAAGCGGCTGATGATGGCCCTGATGGGCGGCGCGGGCCTGATCCTGCTCGGCGGCGGCGGCGCACTCGTGGGGCTGAACTCCCACCTTGCCGACCTCCAGACCGCCGCCCAGCAAAAGCAGCAGCAGGTGGATGGCAGTGAGGACATCGCCAAGCGCTACCTCGCCACGCAGGACGCCTACACGCAGACCCAGAGCCGCATCCAGTACTTGGAAGCGTCCGTCTCGGACAAGTCCTATGTGCCGACCCTGCTGGGGCAGCTACAGGCGCTGGCGGCGACGACTCATCTGAACGTCACCGCCGTCCGCCCCACCGCGTCGGCCCCGCCGCCCCCGCCCGCCCCCGCCCGCCCCGCGACTGGGAGCGACGCCACGGCATCCGGCGGTGACGCGAAAAAGGCGCCGCCCCCGCCGCCCTACGATACGATAGACATCGCCGTGGACGTCACGGGCACCTACGCCGACACCGCCACGTTCCTGTACAGCCTGACCCGTTTCCCGAAGATCATCTCGGTGGCGGGAGTGCAGATGCACCCGAACGGCCAGGCGGACACGACCAGCTCCTATGCCCCGCCGACCGTGACGACGAATCTGAAACTGACCGCCTTCATGTTCCATGAGGATGGCGCCGACACGCCGCCCGGACCCGGCGCCGCCGTGGCTCAGGCCGTGCCGCCGGTCGTCGCCGTTCCGGGTGCGCGGATAGCACCCTCCACCACGATCCCGCCGGCCTCGGTCGGCACGATCTCCGGGGCGGCCGGTCGCGCCGCCGCCGGGGCGGTCGGGGCGACGAAAGCCGGGAACGAGCGCAGCGCCGTTGGGGTCGGCACGCTTTAAAGCCGGGGAAAGATTACCATGAACAAGCTCGAAAAAAAACAGATCCCGCAGTTCGCCGCCCTGTGCGTCCTATCCGCCGGCCTCTTCGGCTACTTCGTCGTGAAGATCGTGACGCCCTCTCCGGCCGCCGCCGGAACCCGGCGGCCGCCGGTCGCCGCAGCCTCTCAGGCCGTGCCGACGGCGTCGCCCTCCCCGGCCAAGGGGACAGGGGCCGGGCCGGACGCCGCCCCCGCCGAGGATGAAGCGCCTGTCCCGACACCGGGGATGCGCGACCCGTTCGTGGCCGGCTTGCTGCCTGGCGGATCGGCTCCGGCCACCGCCTCGGCGGCCCTTCCGGCCGCGCCGGTCAAGCCGAGCGCTCCCCCCAAGCCGGCCAAAGCCGCCGCAGTGCGGGTCGCGAGCATCCACGAGGTCGGTCCTGCGGCGCCCGCCTTTCCGGCCGCGCCCGCCCTTCCACTGGGCCTGAAAGGGTTTCCGCCCCTCAGAGCCGCGCCGGCTTCGGTCACCGCACACGCCGCACCCGCGCGGCCGGCGGCGCCCGCCGCGCCCGCCCCCCCCGCATGGACCGTGACCGGCGTGCTGCAAAATGAGACCGAGCAAGTCGCCGTCCTACGCAACGGCGAAGCGCGTCGCATCGTCCGCACCGGGGATTTCGTGGACAGCGCGTACCAGGTCGTGACCGTGACACGCAGCGCCGTAGTTCTGCGTCACGGCAAGACGCTTTATCACTTGACGCTGGGGGCGTCCAAGGCCGTGCCGGGTCCCGTCGCGGTTCCCGGCCCTGCCCCCAAGCCGGCCCGTGCGCCGCAGGACGCGGCGCTGGCGCCCACCGTTTACGCAGCGTCTCCGATGGCAGAGCTGGCGCAGGCGGTTCAGGCCGCGCTGATGCTGGCCCAGTTCCAAGTAGACGCCTGCCTTGCCTCATTCCATGCCCGCACGGCCGAAATGCCCTGCGTGGCGATGCGCTTCCTGGGCAGCTCGGCCACCGCGCCCGGCGCGAACGATGCCCGCCACCAGGATGATTTCGATGCGAATGATTCCGACGCGGCGGACAAAGGCGGAAAGCTGCTCGACCGTCACCACTCATGACCTTATGACTTTATAACTTTTGATGACTTTCACGGAAGATCGCTCATGCTTCCCGCTGGGGAGCCGCAGAGGAGAATGCAATGCCCACCAATACCATCGCGCACGCCAAAACCTTCGCCCGGAACGCGGCGGCGCTTGCCCTGGCTTCCGGCCTTCTGGCCCCTCAGAACGCCCAGGCCGCCCCGCGTCCCGCCGCCCCGGTGTCGGCGGCGCATGCCGTCCGCGCCGCCGCGCCGAGCGCTGCCGGCGACGTGACGCTGGACTTCGTCGGGGCGGACATCAACGACGTCCTTAAGGCCCTGGCGATGCAGACGCACACCAACATCGTCTCGGGCACCGACGTCAAGGGGCCGATCACGGTTTCGCTGGCCCACGTCTCGCTGGAAGAGGCGCTGGACCTGATCACGAAGCTGTCCGGTTACCAGTACGCCAAAGTGGGCCGCACCTACCTGGTCGGCACGCCCGCCGCCGTCGCGACGCTGACCGCGTCGGGCACGGCGCAGTCACCCGCCGTTACGACCGTCATCTCGTTCAGCTACTCGGACCCCGCCGACCTCGTCACAGAGATCAAGCAGCTTTACCCGAACGCCAAAGCCTCCACCGGCAAGGCGGCGGGCGGCCAGGCCGGCGGCGGCGTCCTGCTGGTGACGGGCACGGCGGACGACGTCGAAGGCGTGCGCCGCCTCGTCGCCGATTCCGAGTCGGCCATCTCGCGCAACGTCGGCACGTCGCGCACCGAGGTTTACAACATCAAGTACGCTTCCGCCGACGACCTGCAATCGGTCCTGGGGCGGCTCGTCCCCGGCGTCATCATCACGCCCGGCCCGACCCAGCGTACTTATTCCCCCGCGCCGGCCACGGCGGACGCGGGCGGCGTCACCAGCACGACGACGTCTTTCGGCGCGAGCGCCGCCCCCGCCGGCGGCACTACGACGTCAGTCACCGGCAACCTCCCGGTGAAGGCGACCACGACCTCGCTGCTGCTGACCGGCTCCGACGCGGACCTGGCCCGCGCCCGGCAGGTGCTGACGACCGTGGACGTGCGCCCGGCCCAGATCAATTACGAAGCGCGAGTCATTGAGACCAGCGTGAACAACGATGACCAGTTGGGGCTGCTCTATAACTTCGGCGGCGCGCAGAGCACCATCGGTGAACTGCTTCAGCCGGGGGAGACGCCCGGCAACAATCCCATCGTAGCCTACCCCGGCAAGATTTTGAAGGGGCTGACCGTGGGGCGCACGCCGATAACCAATCTCGTGACGGTCAAGCTGAACGCGCTGTTCAACGACCAGAACACCAAGATTCTGGCCTCCCCGAACATCTCCGCGATTGACGGCCAGCCCGCCGCGACGTTCGTCGGCGACTCGGTCAGCTACATCTCGTCCGTCACGCAGTCGCCGACCGGCCAGAACATCACGACCAGCACGGTCAACGCCGGCATCAAGCTGTTCGTGACCGGCAAGATCAACAACGACGGCTACATCACCATGAACCTGCACCCGGAAGTCTCGCTCGTGACCCTCAGCGTGCCTGCTGCGGGCGGGGTGCAGACCCCCGATGTGCGCGTTCGCGAGGCGACGACGACGGTGCGGGTGAGAGACGGCGAGATGCTGGTTATCGGCGGCCTGATCAACGACCAGGATGTCAAGTCGATTCGGAAGGTGCCCATCCTGGGCGACATCCCGTTCTTCGGGCAGTTGTTCCGCAACACGGAGCGCCAGCACACCCACGATCAGGTGATGATCTTCATCAAGGTCTCGATTCAGAAAGACACGGTGTAGCAGGAGAACCAGCAGCAGGAGAACCGTCGGCAGCAGGAGAACCGTCGGCAGCAGGAGAACCGTCGGCAGCAGGAGAACCGTCGGCAGCAGGCCCGGCACTGGAAGTGCCGGTCTACCGAGAGTGGAAGTGCCTCCGGCACTGAGGAACAGTAGCCCCGTAGGGGCGCGATTCATCGCGCCCTCTTCATGCGCCCTCCTCTTCATCGCGCCCTCCTCAGTCGCGGAGCGACTTTCACCCAGAGTAGCCCGGCACTTCCAGTGCCGGGCTTTTCTCTACAGAAGGCGGCGCGATTCACCGATAATTCCGGCAGGGAGAAGGCTCCCTGCCGTTTTTTCCGACTCTCTTTTCGCGTTCCACAGGAAGTCTCATGCAGTCAACAGCGATGGCGGATGTGTTCGTCAGCAGCGGCCTGGTTTCGGATGAACAGCTCACGCAGGCCCTGGACAAGCAGCGGCAGCTCAAGACGCAGGAGCCGATCGGCGACCTGCTGGTCTCGATGGGCCTGATCACCGAGCGCGACCGCGTCCGCTGCCTGGGCGAACAGTGGGGCGTCACCTATGTAGACTTGACCGAGATCCAGATCCCCGAGGACGTGGTCAGCGCCGTCACGCAGGAGCTGGCGCGGCGCTTCAAGGTCATCCCCATCGAGCGCAGCCCCAAGCGCATCACGCTGGCGATGAAGAACCCGCTGGACATCTTCGCCATTGACGAGATCCGGCTGATCACGGGCAAGGAAGTCGAAGCCGTCATTGCGACGGAAGAAGACATCATCAACGCCATCTCGGCCAACTACCGGACGGAGGTCAACGTCACCGAGGCCGTCGCGGGCGTGATGAAGGACCTGGACGAAGCCACCATCACGCTGACCGATGGGGACGACGCGGACAACATCACCATCGAGCAGCTCAAGGAGCTGTCCGGCGAGGCCCCCGTCGTCCGGCTCGCCAACATGATCATCTCGCGCGGCATCACGGACAAGGCTTCGGACATCCACATCGAGCCGGCCAAGGACGGCCTGCGGATTCGTTACCGCGTGGACGGCATTCTGGCCGACGGCATGACCCTGCCCAAGAAGGCGCAGGCGTCCATCACGTCCCGCATCAAGATCATGGCGGACATGGACATCTCGGAGAAGCGCGCCCCGCAGGACGGGCGCATCTCGGCCACCATCGAGGGCCGCCCCTACGACTTCCGCGTCTCGACCCTGCCCGCCGTCTTCGGCGAGAAGATCGTCATGCGCGTCCTGGACAAATCCAACATCTCCGTCGGCCTGCACAAGCTGGGCCTGCTGCCCTACACCTTTGAGATGTTCGAGTCCATGATCCAGCGCACCTACGGAATCATCCTCGTCACCGGCCCGACGGGATCGGGCAAGTCCACGACGCTGTATTCCGTGCTTGCCAAACTGAATTCGGGCGAGAAGAACATCCTGACGATTGAAGACCCGGTCGAGTACGAGCTGTCGGGCATCACGCAGAGCATGGTCAACAACCGCGCGGGCATGACGTTCGCCAGCGGCCTGCGCTCCATGCTGCGCCAGGACCCGAACATCATCATGGTCGGCGAGATGCGCGACCAGGAGACAGCCATGATCGCCATCGAGGCCGCCCTGACCGGCCACCTCGTCCTCTCGACCCTGCACACAAACGACGCCCCCGGCTCCGTGGCGCGCCTGCTGGACATGGGGGTCGAGAGCTTCCTGATCGCCTCCTCCATCGCCGGCGTCCTCGCCCAGCGCCTGCTGCGAACGATCTGCGTCAAGTGCAAGGAACCGTACTCGCCCCCCAAAGACGCCATCAAGCGGCTCGGCATGAACCTGGACATCTTGGACAAGAGCGAGGTGACATTCTTCCGGGGCCGGGGCTGCGACGGCTGCAAAGGGACGGGCTACAAGGGCCGCGTCGGCGTCTACGAGCTGATGCCGGTCAACGACAAGGTGCGCGAGCTGATCCTGGCCCGCGCCTCCTCGTATGCCATCCGCGAGGCCGCCATCGAAGCGGGGATGCGGACATTGAAAGATGATGCCATGGAGAAGATCCTGCTTGGCATCACCACGCTGGAAGAATCGCTGCGCGTGATTTACGCGGGTTAACATTTACGCGGGTTAAAACACAATGACGGTCTCGGAAACCTCCGGCAATCCCCTGACGACCCTGGAACAGATTCTCGACGGCGCCGCTGATCTGGCGGCCTTGCCGCAGGTCGTCATGCGCGTCATGGATCTGACGACGGACCCGAAAGCGACGGCGGGGGATCTGGAAAAGGTCATCGGCATGGACCAGGCGCTGGCGGCCAAAATCCTGACGCTGGCGAATTCGTCCTACTACGGGATGCCGCGCCAGGTCACGACCCTGCGCGAAGCCGTCGTCTTTTTGGGGTTCAAGACCGTGCGGAACCTGGCGATGACCCTCACCACGTTCAACCTGTTCCTGGGCCGGTCGGACACGCCCGCGCTGGCCCGGCGCGCGCTGTGGCGGCATTCGATAGACGCGGCTCAGTGCGCGCACGTCGTCGTGGGCCTGCTGCACCCGACCGCGCAGGAAGCGATAGGCGCGGATCAGGCGTACACCTGCGGCCTGCTGCACGACGTCGGCAAGATGGCCCTGGACCAGAGCCGCCACGCCCTGTTCGTCGCCATCACGGAAATGTCGCGCGCCCACCACGTCCGCTACTCGGTGATCGAGGCTCAGGCGTTTGCCTTTAGCCATAGCCAGATCGGGGCGACGCTGGCCGCCCGCTGGAACTTCCCGCCGGTCTTGTGCGAGGCCATTGCGTTCCACCACACGCCGCGCGCCGCCGAATTGAACCCGAAGCTGACGGCGGCGGTCTGCCTGGCGAATGAACTGGCCCACTTCCTGGAAGAAGCGCCCGGCTCCGAGGAAGATGCCGCCGAGGCCGCCCTGCACGAAGCCTGCCACGAGGCCATGTTCCCGCTGCGTGTCAGCGAGGACGGCCTGCGCGCGATGACGCGGGCCTGCCGGACAGAGCTGGAGAAGGGCCTGAGCGCGCTGGCGTTTTGAGATCGAAGAAGGCAGAGCGGGGGCAAGTCCTGCCCCTGCATCGCCGCCCGTAGGGGTAGGGACAAGCCCTACCCTCCTGTCTGCTAACCCCTGATTGCTCAGGAATTTTCTGGTTGGGAGCCATCGTTTTATGATCGTCAACAACGAAGACCTGCTGCCCCTCAACGACGGCAGCGGCAGCAACGGGAACAGCAGCGGCGGCAGCGCGCCGTCCGCTTACACGCCGCCCGAAGACGACTTCGGGGATTTCACCGCGCGCGTGGCGGAGACCTTCGACAGCGTGGACCTGCTGCTGGCCGCGCGGGCCGAAGCCGAGGAAGCCGAGGGCAAAGCCAAAGCGCTGGGCGAGACCCCGCTGCCGTTCGTCCAGGAGGACAAAAAGCGGGAGCAGCAGGCGGCAAAGGCGGCCGGCGCGGGCGTCAAGCCGGGCGGCCTGACGCTGAAAAGCTTCACCCTCGGCGGCGCGGCGGCGGATGACGAGTCGCCCGCCGCGCTCAACATGCTGGGCACGGGGCTGGGCGCTCTGAGCGACGCTTCGGCCGTGCAGACGACGCTCTCGGCGAAAGACTTCATGAGCGGCGCGCTGGCGACGGAAGGCTTCGAAGAGGCGGCGTCGCGCACCGTGGTCGGCGGCGAGACGCGGGACCTGGGCGATGTCCACATTGACGAGCTGCTGACGCTGACCGTGCAGTCGGGCGCTTCCGACCTGCATCTGTCGGTCGGCCTGCCGCCGATGGTACGCAAGGACGGCAAGCTGGTCGGGCTGCCCTTCGAGAAGATGCAGGAGCGGGACACCCAGCGGATCGTGTTCGATGTGCTCAACAACACGCAGATCGAGAAGTTCGAGCGGACGCACGAGCTAGACTTTTCTTACGGCGTCAAGGGCGTGGGCCGGTTCCGCTTCAACGTCTACCGCCAGCGGTCGTCCGTCGGCTGCGCCATGCGCGTCATCCCGAACGTCGTCCCCAGCATGGAGCAGCTCAAGCTGCCGCCCGTCCTGCGCTCCTTCACCCAGAAGCACTCCGGCCTGATCCTTGTGACCGGCCCCACGGGGTCGGGCAAGTCCACGACCATCGCGTCCCTGATTGACATCATCAACTCGGAGCGCGAGGCACACATCCTGACCATCGAGGACCCCATCGAGTACCTGCACTCCCACAAGAAGAGCATGGTCAACCAGCGCGAACTCGGCACGGACACGGACTCGTTCACGAACGCCCTGCGGGCGTCCCTGCGCGAAGACCCCGATGTCATCCTCGTCGGCGAGATGCGCGACCTCGAAACCATTTCCGCCGCCATCACGCTGGCCGAGACCGGCCACCTCGTCTTCGCCACCCTGCACACCCGCTCGGCCCCGGCCACGATTGACCGCATCGTGGACGTGTTCCCCGCCCACCAGCAGGAGCAGATTCGCATTCAGCTGTCCACCAGCATCGAGGCCGTCGTCGCCCAGCAGCTCCTCCCCCGCATCGGCGGCGGGCGCGTCTCCGCCATTGAGATCATGGTGGCGACCAGCGCCCTGCGGAACTTGATCCGCGAAGGCAAGTCGTATCAGATCTACTCGGTGATTGAAACCGGTCACCAGTACGGGATGCAGGCAATGGACCGCGTCCTCGCCGACCTGCACCGCAGCGGCCAGGTGACATTTGAAGAGGCCGCCACCCGCGCTATTGACCGCGAAAACTTCAACCGGCTGGTGAAGGGGTATTAAACCAGGCAGAAAATAACCCGGCAACTCCCGTGCCGGGCGAACAAAACCCCCTGGGCTGAGTTTAAAACTGACGTTACGCAGGCCGCAGGAGTGCAGGCGCGTGGGATTGAAGCGCGTGGGATTGAAATCCTGCGCTGTGGGCGCGGACGCCGACCGTCCGCCTGCGCGGACGTAGGAAACCATTGAGGAAACTTAAGAAACCATTGAGGAAGCCATTCGGGCGGCTTGTCTTTGTCCGCGCAGGCGGAGGCTTTATTGGGAGGACATTCAGCCGCAGGCTCACAGCATAGGATTTCAATCCCACGCTCCTGCGGCTCACGCTCCTGCGGCCCGCGTAACGTCAGTTTGAAATATGGCAGTATACCCCTTTGGTGGATCAAGTTCCATCGCATAAAGGCGAGCGGCTAAATCAGAAGCGTGGATTTCAAGTTTGTGACAGTCTGGATCAGTGAAATAAAGCGAGGCTCCCTCGCTCTTGTTCTCCTGCCAGATTGTTGCCCCGGAACGACGGATGCGCTCTGCTAATGGATCAAAATCCTTTTTTTCCACATGGAAAGCGATGTGGCTGCACTGACACGGCGGTTTTGTGTCCGCCTGAAGGTCCAAGTTCAAGGCAATCCATGTGGAACCCGCTTGCAAGTAAGCACCCTCAGCCCACACGGCAGCTACCGACAAGCCGAGAACTTTCTGATAAAAGGCGAGAGACTTGTCCAAATCGCGGACTGCAAACGTGATGTGGTTGATGCCGTTGACCATTTTTAGCTCTTCGGCAGCTCGATCCGGCGGAGGGCTTCGCGGAACTCCGCCTTGTGGCGCTCCTGGGTGCTGGATGTGTGCAGTTCCTCCGTGCGGTGCGTCTCGACGTTGGAGCGGTCCACGATCAGAGCCAGGAACCGGAAGAAGCCTTGCAGCTCGCTGGCGTAGCGCGGCAGGAAGATGACGCGCAGGCTGTCCTCGTAGACGCGCACCGGCGGCTTCAGCGTGTAGGGCGTTTGCAGGTACGCCTGATCAAATTCCTGCACCCAGGCATCGCCGGGGCGGCTCGACAGCCGCACGGTGAACTCAATCGCCTCGCGGTTTTCCTCGATGTTCTCCAAATGGTCCGCGTCTATCTCGCGCAGGTGGATGTCCGGCGACGCGACGTACTGTAGGTCGTCTTGCGGTGCTTCTTGTCTCATTCCCACTTTCCTTCGATCAACAGGCAGCGGCACGGGCTGCCTTCCAGGCCGGCGAACTTGGGCGGCAGGGCCAGCAGCATGAACGCGCCCGCGTCCACATCGTCCAGCACCAGCGTTTCGACGACCACGACGCCCGCGCCGAGCAGGATGCGGTGCGTCTCGACGTTGACCGGCCCGTAGGGGCCGACCGAGAGGTAGTCCACGCCGACCAGCCGGACGCCGTGCGTCACCAGCCACTGCGCGCCGCTCGGCGCGATCCCCACATAGTCGGGGTGGAACACGCCGTCGTGCAGCCGCCCCAACGGCGTATTGTCCGTCTTGAGCAGGACCCGCTCCGTGCCGGGCGCGATCCCCGCGTGTTCCAAATCCGCCGCCGTGATCTGATCCCGCCCGAAGATTTCGACTACCACGGCGGGGCCGACGAGGACATTGACATCCAGCGCCTCGACGGACGCGCCCCCCGGCACGAAATGCAGCGGGGCGTCGAGATGAGTCCCCGTGTGCGTCCCATTCGTGAACACGGACAGGTTGCAGACCTCGCCCGATTCGCCCAGCCGCTCGGCCCACTGCATCGAGAACCCCTGCTCCGTGCCCTCCCAGGTGAGCGTGCGTGGCGAGGTCGTCAGCGTGATGTCGTGAATCTTCATGGGGACGTTGTACCCGCTTACAGCCCGAGATCGAGAGTGGCCGGCGGCACGTTCTCCGCCGACGCCTTGCCGATGACGCCCGCCTGATACTTCGCCATGTCCACGTCCCCGTTCTCCTTGAACGCCACGCCCTCGGCTTCCAGCAGTTCCCGCTGCCGCTGCGCCAGATACGGCGACCGCTTGCCGATCCGCAGGCGCCCGTCGCTGCCCACCACGCGCTGCCAGGGAACGTCCTCCGCATCCGGCGCCTGGTTCATCGCCCACCCCGCCTCCCGCGCCGAGCAACCGACCTCCTCCCCCACCTGCCCATAAGACATGACCTGGCCGGGCGGGATCAGGCGGACGCGGGCATGGACGAGTTCCAGCAATGTTTCGTCGTTCATCGTTAGAAGGACTCTTTCGGCAGTTCTCTTCCAGGTTACTGCTCCTCGGAAACAATGCGAACAGCTTGCACAGGAGGATTTGGGGGCAGCCTGTTTTTGATCTGCTGAATCTGCTGTGCACGACTCTGAAGCAAAGATTGACGATTCTTGCGATATGAGCGACGGTCACGCATCCATAACGCGAAGAGGAGGAGGCTGAGAGTGAAGGCGAGGATGGAAATGATAACGAAAAGCTCGTATAACCGATTAGACTGAATGGTCGTCGTCAACAAAGTAATCAAGAAGCTGAGGGAGATGGGGAACAGAAAAAGAGCGAAGTTCAAATATATAGACTCCGGCGGGTCCTTTGTCAGATCAGCATCAAGCTTGTCTAGACTGTCTAATTCATGTTCATAAATCACATAGGCATTCAGTTCCCCCGGTTGAGCCACGCGGATGGGAACACGTGAAACAAGCGGCTGCTCGCGTGGCGGGTTTTCCTCGTTACGCAACGGCATACCCTCCGTAGACTAGCTGATCGCCGGCTCGTTCGGCATCCGGCTGAACCTGGGAACGACCTGAACGGAAGCGCGTACACTTCCGGCTCCCCCACCAAGATCAACGGCCAAATGCCATTGCCCAGGCCGCGGCGGCTGTATGCGATAAGGGGAAACTTGTGCATACCCACCATAATATCGGAACGGCTGCCCCGTAGTATAGTTCGTGTAATTAAGAAAATCCAACAACAGTACGTTCGCAGCGTGATCCAAGATCACTTCGACAACGTCCCCGGCTTGAGTGTTAAGCTGATAATGCAGGTGTTCCATGATTACCTTCCAACACTAATTTTACCGCATTTCATCACTCCCCGCAATGCGCCGATAAAAATTAGTTCGATTCAAGATAGTCCACCGATCAACTATCGGAACTCTCGCCCAGCCGAAGGCTTTTTCAGTTCCACTCAAGTGCCGCCACAACGTCCTCCTCGTCCGGGGCCTGGTTCATCGCCCACCCCGCCTCCCGCGCCGAGCAGCCGACCTCCTCCCCCACCTGTCCATAAGACATGACCTGGCCGGGCAGGATCAGGCGGACGCGGGCGTGGACAAGTTCCATCAGGGTTTCGTCGTTCATCTACTCTTGCGCTTTCATCATTTGCGTTCTCATTTCCATCTGCAATCCCCATAGTTCTTCGATGGGAACTACCCTTCTGGAACGCTCTGCAACGGAGGGGCCTTCGGCCCACAGGAACGGGTAAATGGAAACCCCTTTGTCTCCTTTGATGGCTCTGACTTCCTCCTGCCACCCTTGCCAGCGAAAGCTTTCGTAGAACTTCGCAAGACGACCGCTACAGGCCCAGACAAGGAACTGAGAATAGTTCATCTTTAAGTCTTCCCAGTTGAGTGTGTCGGGCGCGAAATACTGGACGTGCCCTGGCTGTGCATCGAATGCACCGCCATTAAGAGCAAAGAAGCCGCCAACAACATCGTCTGCAAAAAGACACGCCCCTGGAAGGCGCTGCTCCTGTACGGGGAGAGACATGGCATTCCAGGACGACAAATCCCGTGGCTGCCGGTCATGCCCTGACCCCAGAACGCGCAGCCATCCATCGTCAATCAACAGGCCGCCCGTGTTGTGGATGATGGCCCCCATCGGGGACCGTGTGGTGACTTGCGCCGCCAGCAGAACTTGATCCGCTTGCTGCGGGTCTGCCGAAAGCACTTCCACAGGTACGGATGCCTGCGAAAGCCATTCCGTCACCAGCGGCCAGCCGGGGTCAGCCGTGTCAATCAGTTCCGCTAACGCTCGCAAATCACGCGCCTCGACCATGACGTCAGACTAATGGACAGACTTTTTCAGTTCCGTCTCCAGCGCCGCCACCACGTCCGGCGAGAGGGGGTCGTGGCCGGCGGGGAAGCGGGCGATGACCTGGCCCTTGCGGTCCACGAGGAATTTGGCGAAGTTCCACTCGATGTCGCCGCCGAACTTGGGGTCGGTCTCCTTGCTGGTCAGGAAGGTGTAGAGCGGCGCCTGGGCGGCAGGGAGGCGGTGAGAGTGAGCAGGCCGGCGAGGAGGCCGGTGGTTAGGGAGAGGTGCATGTCGTTTTCCTTTTCTTCGCGGGGTTAAGCCGCACTCAAAACGCCGTTCTCGACGCCGAGTTTCTTTGCCTCGGCATGAGTGAGACCGAGCGCGCTGCTGAGGGTGAGGATGGCGTTCGCACCACGCACCCGCTCATAAGCGTCCAGAACGATACGGCTGCGATCTTCCGGGGCGACATCACCCCAACGATCCCAGATGACGGTGACATGGATGCGGTCGCTGTGGCGCATCTGCTCCTCGATAATGAGTGGGGCATCGGGGGAACCGTCGGCTCGCATGAGTCGCAGTTCTTGCGCGATAGCGTCCACAAAGGCGGGATCAAGGGCCGGTTCCACGGCGGGTATCAGCTTGTAAGGCATCAGTTATCTCCAAAGCAAGTCGTAGTTGAAGCGCAGCCAATCCACGCTCGCAAAGACTTCATCCAGTTCGGCACCCGTCGCCGCGAAAGAAGTATAGCGTAGCGACTCGCGCCAGTGTGAGTCTATCGTCAGAACATGACGTTCTATGGTTGCTGCCGTCACGGCATTCCACGGCTTGCCTTGAATGGAGCGCACATTGTTCAGCAAGACAACCCAGCTTCGCAAGTTGTGCAAGTTGCCCCCACGCCAGGAGGCGTGTGTCCTCGCGCCTTGCAGATGGGAACCGATGTTGTGACTATTGGGGACGCCGATGATCTGAAAGTAGGCCGTCTTCAGAAACATTTCCGCAACGTACCCTAGCAGATAGATCGCGCCGGTTTCAGTTCCAGGCGCGCCCAGCGCCAGGATCAGCCCGTCCCAATATCTCTGCTCCGCCGCACTCTTCATGCCCGGCCACGTCTCGAACGGCTCCGCCACGGCCAGCCGCGTCAGGAAAGGCAATTCTACCTCATTTCCTGACCGCCGGTGACATTGATGGCCTGGCCGGTCATGTAGGAAGCCTCGTCGGAAGCGAGGAAGACGACGACGTTGGCGACGTCGTCGTAGGTGCAGCCGCGCCCCAGGGGGACCTGGGACTCGTACTTGGCGCGGACTTCGTCGGGCGTCAGGCCCTGCGTCTTGGCATACTGGTCGAAGAGCGAGGTCTGCCAGAGCGTCCCGTCGAGCAGGTTGCCGGGGCAGACGGCGTTGACGCGAATCTTGTGGGGGGCGAGGTCGAGCGCGATGCTCTGGGTCAGGCCGATGCCGGCGAACTTGGAGGCGGCGTAGGCGCTGTTCCGAAAGGAGCCTTTTTTGCCGGACTTGGAGTTGATCTGGACGATGGCGCCGCGCTTGTGGGGGATCATGGCCCGCGCCGCCGCCTGGGCGCAGAGGAAGTAGCCGGTCAGGTTGATGTCCAGGACCGTTTGCCACTCGCCGAGCGGCATCTCGGTAATGTCGTGGGCACGGACGATGCCCGCGTTGGCGACTAAAATGTCTAACTTGCCGAAGGCGATGACGGCCTCGTCCACCATCGCCTGCACGTCGGCTTCACTGGCGACGTTGGTCTGGGTCGCGCCCGTGCGCCGGCCCGTGTCGCACTCGATGGCGTCGGCGGCGGCGCGCGCTTTGTCCCCGTTGATGTCGGCCAGCAGAACATCGCAGCCCTCGACGGCCAGGCGGCGGGCCAGCGCTTCGCCCAGGCCCTGGGCCGCGCCGGTGACGATGGCGGATTTGTTTTGCAGACGCATGGCGGTCCTCGCCCCCGCCATGAACGGCGGGGCTGTAAAAGAGCAACTCCCCGCCTGCGCGGGCAGAAGAGCAATCCGCAGAGACAATTCCTCGCCCGCGCAGGCGGGGGCTTGCACTTCTAAAGCCCTGGGGTTACCCCAATAAAGCCTTCAGCCCTGGGAGGAGAACTTCTCGCGCAGCAGCTCGTCTTCCGCCTCTTGGGTCCAGAACGCGCCGTCCCGCAATTTGGCATAGACGTTCGGCATCTGCGTTTGGAGATCTTCCACGGACATCAGCGGCAGGTCTTCGAGGTGCGGAAAGATCACGGTCTTGCCGGGGAACCGCCCGCTCTGGACGGCGGCTAGCCCGTCCCGGAAGGCGCCCAGCCCGCCGATGGCGGCCAGGCTGGCGTTGGTAGAAAGGCTGTCAGCCTCGACTAACGCCAGCGTGTGCCGCAGGTCGGCGATGCTCGACCCGGAGGTGCCGATGAGACGCTGGTTTTTCGCCAGGATCGTCCCCAGGTCAAGCTCCGCTGTGACTCCTTTGGCGACGCCCGCGAAGATGTTGTAAACGCCGCTTTCGGCCAGGTGCGGGATGGACTGGGCGACAAGCTCCGCGCTGGGCACCATGCTGAGGATGTCGTCGAATGGGCCGTAGGCGGTCGGGTCGCCGCCGGTCCCGGCATTCAGCAGAACCAGCTCGATCCCGCGCCCTTGCATCAAGTCCCCGAAGCGCGCCTGGATGCGCTCCAGGCGGTCGTCGTGCCGGTCGCTGACGACGACCAGGCTCGGCGGCGCGTCCAGCATGACGGCGCGCTGGAGGTGCATCTGCCCCATCGGGCCGCCCGCGCCGGCCAGCCAGACCTTGCCGCCCGGCCGGAGGTCACGGCGCGTGTTGCGGGTGTAGGCGTCCTTGACATGGGCGGGATCATCCGGGGAAACGAACAGGTGCTGTTCGTAATGGACTCGCCCGATGTCCACGGGGACGGTGCCGAGCAGGGGCCGGTCTCGCACGAGGTTCAGGACGCCGCGCGGCCCGAGCGCTCCCATGATCCGGGCCAGGTCTTCGGGTTCCGGCGTCCCGAAAACGACGATGTCGTCAAAGCCGCGCCCTTCCGTTTCGTCCTGCCGCAGACGGGCAAAATCCGCCCCGGCCACGTCGTCTACGGTGACAACCGAGGCGGATTGATGGCCCGGCCCGGTCAGTGCGCTGACGCCCTCGCTGCCCAGCGCCCCATTGACGCGCACGACCAGCAGGCGCCCCTCGTCCTTTAGCCCGTCCCGGTACGGGTATAGATACGCCGCCACGACGCAGGCCCACGGCTCGACCAGAGCGGCTTCCACATAACCCGTCTCGTCTTCCAGTGGCAGAAGGTAGCAGCCCTCGTCCCCTTGCAGGACTTCCTTCGTCACCACCCCGTACTGCGCCATGCCGCCGTCGAGTTGGTAGCCGTAGGCCGGGTTGGCGCCCTTGTAATAGACATCGGCCTGCACGATGAACCGCCGGCCGACTTGGAATTGGCCCGTCAGGTTCTCCCCCACCCCGGCCACCGTCAGCGCGACCTCGTGCCCCATGACGACCGGGTGCGCCGCCATGTCCCGCCCCTGCAAGCGCGGGTGCTGCGGGCCGAGGTTGATGATCTTGATGTCCGAAAAGCAGATGCCGCAGGCGTCATGCCGCACCAGCAACTCGTCCGGCCCGAACGCGGGCAGGTCCACCGTCGCCTCTTGCAGTGATTCCAAACCCGCCCCGTGCAGGTGCCAGCGCTTGATCGTCTCCGGCAGCGGCCCCGTGGCCGCTTTGTACCCGTCCAGCGTTTGCGTCATTAAATGCGTCTCCAAAACAGCCCCGTTGTTAGTAATGGGTTCGCCGTGTACCAAGCTGTTTCCTGCCTAGTGTCTACTAAAACGCCACAGCCCCTACCCCCCAGGGCAATTGCATATAGCCGTCAAGGCAGGGCAGGCACGGGGGACAGAGGGCAGGCACAGGGGCCTGCCCCTACGGATCACGAGGCGCGTAGGGGCAACCCCCCGTGGTTGCCCTTCTTCCTCCCCGTGGTTGCCCTCCTCCCTCCCCGTGGTTGCCCTTTATAGGCGATTGCCCTACCCTACCCCCAAGATGGTAGGGGCTGAAGGGCTTGTTTCTGTGTTATACGGCGAAGGCCAAGCGACTGCTCTCGTCCCTTGATGATAGGGCTGAAAGGTTTGTTAGCCGCTCAGAAAGAAAACCTCTTGATCTAATATCCGCCTCTGAGATAACACTTTGCATATCGAGACCTGTTAGCATCATCTCTACCGGCTGAGTGCCTCGGCGCTCATCCTGCTGGTTGTGCATGTCAAGGGCCTCCTCGTAATTTTCCCGCATCCAGCTATTTTCAGGAGCAAGGGAGACAGCCTCTCCAAGATGACGGGTTGCAATATCGCTAACCCCGTTTTCTCCAAGTTCAGCAAGTCCCAAAATTTCATGTGCATAGGCTCGCACTTTGTTAGGACCTTCTAAAGCCAATAGCTGTTCGGCCAAATGTGCGGCTTGATTATAACACCCAGCATTTAGTTCCTTTACTGCCAAATGCAAATAAGGCAATGGGAACCTTGTATTTAGCGCCACTGCTTGCTCAAATAATGAAAAAGCCTGATTTTGCTTGCTCTTAACCAGGATACTACCAAGCGCGATCAAAGCCCCAACATCACTCGGGTCCAGGCTATGAGCTTGCCTGTAACATTCTATGGCGGCGGCTTCCCTGTTCAACCTCTCAAAGATGCCGCCCAACAGCAGCAGTCCAAAAACTTCCACTTTAGGTTCTAGGCCGTTGCCCCTGCTTTGGTTGAGCACACGTTCCACTTGGCTCCTTAATCTTCCCAACACCGGGCGGGCTTCAGAGGGGGACAGAGATTGTGTAAACATGAACGCATTGCCAGCAGCAGTTAGGCAAATTACGGGCGTTGAGGCGGGATTGTTGAAAATATCTTCAACCAATCCCAAAGCCTCGAATAGATCACCCTGACTTGTAGCCTCATCCACCAGAAATAGTTTGTACACAACATTTTCAGGATCAAGCTGGGCAGCGCAACGCAGAAATTCTCGCCTGAGCTTCTTGTAACCTAATATCTCATACGCCCGCGCGCGGGCGTAAGCCACTCGCGATTGCGCCAAGAAGCCACGGTTGTGACGCAGTAACTTCAGGACTCTTTCCGGCTCTTCCTCTATGTTAAGCCAAGCCTGAGTCATACTCCGGGCGTATTCCTCTTCGGTCTGCTCAACAGGCTGCAATAGTTCCTCGCCGCACAGCATCTCTAAGTCGCTCGAAAGCCATTGCAACCACTGAACTTCAGCCAGAGACAGATGCTGTCCCAAATCTTCCGAGGCGTCACAAAGACGGTCCGCCGTTTGATTGTCCCCACGGCAAATGACGTGCTGCGTCTGAACAAGCAAATCCATGTATTCAAGAAACGTCGGGTTGTCCGCAAATTGTGCATTCATCATTACGTTGCTCATCAACAAGCCACTCATTTTGAGCCGAGGCTAAAGCGTTTTGGTAGTTACTCAAGGCCATAGACCTTGCAGGCTCCACAAAGCCATGCCCAGGTTTATTCGGGTCAGGATCGGTGCGTAAAGTCAAGTTTTCAGACACCAAAGAGGATACAAACGGGCCTTGCCCCATCCTCCAGACACGCCTACCATCATCCCCTGAGTTTTTTGCGCCGGGAACGATGTCCCTCAACCGTCTGGGGACCATCAGGGGAGGCATGGCACAAAGGCACATGTTTACCGACATCCCGCCCGCAGCCACAGGAACCTGCCCATTCACCTCAACGACATCAGGGTTGCCATCAGGCGCGGAACGCACCCCCAGCATGTTGCGCCCACTACCGACTTCAGGCTTATCATCCTTGGGAACCATTATCCGGTACATCTTTGGCATAGTCGCTATCAGTTTACCACAAAAAAGGCCGGGCGCACGATGCGCCCGGCCTTTCCCACGTTACCCGTCACTGCTCCTGCTCTTCCAGGAACCGCTCGGCGTCCATGGCGGCCTGGCAGCCGGAGCCGGCGGCGGTGATGGCCTGTTTGTATTCCGTGTCCTGCACATCGCCCGCCGCGAAGACGCCGGGGACGCTGGTGAGGGGGCGGCCCGGCGTGGTGATGATGTAGCCCTGCGGGTCCATCGCCAGTTTCCCCTCGAAAAGCTTGGTGTTCGGCGTGTGGCCGATGGCGATGAAGACGCCGTCGGTCGGGAAAAAGGTTTCGGCGTCCGTCTTGAGGTTATGGAGCGTCAGGCCGGTCACTTTGCCCGCATCGGGGTCGTGGATGGCCTTGACGGCGCTGTTCCAGACGAACTCGATCTTGGGGTTGTCCATCGCGCGCTTCTGCATGATGTGCGAGGCGCGCAGGGTGTCCCGGCGATGCACAACGGTGACTTTGGAGGCCATGCGGCTCAGGTAGTTGGCTTCCTCCAGAGCCGTGTCGCCGCCGCCGACCACGACGACCTCGCGGCCTCGAAAGAAGAAGCCGTCGCAGGTCGCGCAGGCGGAGACGCCCTTGCCGTACAGGGCGGTCTCGGTCGGCAGCCCCAGCCACTTCGCCGAGGCGCCGGTCGTGACGATGGCGGTCTTGGCCCAGAACTCCTTGTCGTCGTCGGTCTGGATGTGGAACGGGCGCTGCGAGAAGTCTACGGCGCTGACGTTCTCCGTCAGAAACTCCGCGCCGACGCGGGCGGCCTGCTGGCGCATCTGGTCCATCAAGTCCGGCCCCATGATGCCGTCGGCAAATCCAGGAAAGTTCTCGACATCGGACGTGATCATGAGCTGACCGCCGGGCAGGTTCGGCGCACCGCCTTCAATGACGAGCGGGCTGAGGTTGGCCCGCGCGGCGTAGATAGCCGCCGTCAGCCCGGCGGGGCCGGAGCCGATAATGATCACGTTGCGCGGCTCGCTGGGAGTGGAAATAGTCACGGGATAGCCTCTCGTTTGGTCTTCGTTGTGGGTCAATTTTAGCACATGCTTATCGATTCAACAGACGGGTGGGGGGCGCAGTTCCCTGAATGCCTCCTTGACAGCCGCCCTCCCAAAATGCTATCGTATCGCCGTCATGCCCCTGAACGCCCACCACGCCCGGCGACGCCTATCCCTCGTCGTCCTGCTCACCCTGCTGCCCTGGCCGGCGGTCTGGCTGGGGATGTACCGGCTGGACAGCATTGCCTGGACGTTCTTCCTCTACCACGGCTGCTGCCTGCTGCCGGCGGCGATCTGGGGCCGCCGGCTGTGGCGCGGGGCTGTCCGCTGGCCGACTGCCCGGCAGTGGGCGTGGCTGCTGGCTGCCCTGGTATGCGTCGTCCCGCTGTCGCTGTTTGGCTATGCCGAGATCGGCAAACGGGTTTTGGACACACCCGACATCCCTTCTGTCGTCACCGGGCGCGGCTTCCACGGTCCCTGGCTGCTGCCGTTCGGCGTTTACTTCGTGGCGGTGAACGCGACGCTGGAAGAGTTGTTCTGGCGCGGCGTCGTGCTGAACGAGCTGCGCGGGACGAGCGAGGCGGTCTGGACAGTCGGGGCGGCCTGGACGGCATTCACCTTCGCGGCCTGGCATTATCTCGTGCTGCGCCTGCTGCTGCGCCCCGGCTGGGCCGAGGCGACCGTGCTGGCGATCCTGGCGGCAGGCATCTTTTTCTCCTGGCTGTACCGGCAGACGCACTCGATCATCGTGCCGATTTTGTGGCACGGGCTGGTCTTTGACCTGGGCCTGGTCGTCGTCTTTGGGGCGGTGCTGCGGGCATAAAACCCGGCACTGGAAGTGCCGGGCTACTCGCGGTGAAAGCCGCTACGCGGCTGAGGAAAGGCTTACGCTGGCTTGTCTTCAGTGCCGGAGGCACTTTCACTCGCGAGTAGACCGGCACTTCCAGTGCCGGTTCCGAAATCGCCTGCGGGCAGGAAAGCGTCTATGTGGATCGGCATCTTTTCCGCCATCTTTTCCATCCCCGCCGCGCTCGGCCTGCTGCCGGGGCTTTGGGAGATCGTGCGCGCGCTCCGTGGCCGCCGCCCCGTCCGCTGGGGGCGGCTGGCCCTGCTCGTGCTCATCCTGACGGGCCGCTGGTGGATCGGCTATCTGCGCCGGGCCGATCCCGATGAGCCGAAGCCGCTCACGCCCACCCGGCGCGGGACGGCGGTGGGAAGGGGCGGCGTCCGGCTGGAATGGGAGCAGTTCGGGCCGGACGACGCGCCCGCCCTGCTGCTTTCGCACGGCTGGTCGCTGACGCATGACACCTGGTACTACCAGAAAAAGGCGCTGGCAGGCGAATTCCGCGTCCTCGTCTGGGACATGCGCGGGACGGGGCATTCGGACGCGCCCGCCGACGGGGACTACTCCATGGAGGCCGTGACCTCGGACCTGGCCGCCGTCTTTGACGCGACCGACGCGGGGCGGCACCCCCTGGGCTGCGTGCTGGCCGGCCACTCGGTCGGCGCGATGATCCTGCCCCTGTTCGCCGCCCGCTTCCCGGAGCGCATGGCGCGCGTGCGCGGGCTAGCGCTGCTGGGCGGCACGGACACGCCCCTGCTCGAAACGATGTGGGGACGCGGGTGGCTGGTTCCTATGCGGCCCTGGTTCTGGGAGCCGCTGGCCCGCGCGATGGCTCGGTTCCCCCGCCCGTTTGAAGCCTACGCGCGCCTGTGCTGGCAGATGGGGTCTGTCCACGCCGCCCTGATGTTCGGGACGCATCGGGGCCGCGAAAGCCGGGGGCAGGACGATCTGCTGGCGCACCGCTGCGCCCATTTTTCTATGCGCGCGGCGGGCGCGGGCGCGCTGTCCTGCTTCGCCTTCGACGCCCGCGACGCCATGCGGCGCGTCCTGGTCCCGACGCTGCTGCTGACGGGCGAGTCCGACCGCAACATGCCGCCCGACATCCAGCGAGCGATGGCCGCCCGCCTGCGTCAGCCCCACCTCGTCTTAATCGAGGGGTGCGGGCACCTGAGCCTGCTGGAATGCCACGCGGAAGTCAGCGCGCACCTGGGCGAGTTCGCGCGGCGGTGCTTTCAGGTATCATAGGCGTTATGAATCCTCTATCTTCTTCCCAACGCCTGCGCCGCACCATTCTCATCGCTGTGCCGGCCGTTTCCTTCATCATCCTCGTCGGTTTCTTGGTCTGGAAGCGTCACTACTCAGGCCGCGACAACTACCGGGACATGGTTTCGGCCTTCTACACCGGCGTCATCGCGCTCGAAGTCGGCGACGACGAGCACGCCTTTTCCGGCCTGACCCTGGCGACGCAGATTGACGCCCAGGAGCCGGCAGCCTGGGCCGATTTGGGGCTTTACTATCTGCGCCACAACAACCCCGACGAAGCCCGTAAGGCGCTTCAGAAGGCGCAGGACCTCGCGCCGAAGAACGCCCAGATCGCCGCCCTGTTCGGCCTGCTGGCCGCGCAAAGTCAGCGCTATGATGAGGCCGCCGCCGCGTATCAGAAGGCGGTCGGTCTCGACCCAAGCGATCTGCGGGCGCGGTACGCGCTGGAGAAAGCATTAGAACAGCAGGCCGGGCCGGGGGCCGACGCTGAGATGCGAAAGCAGCTTCAGGCTATTTATGACGCCGCCCCGGACAACCTGTTCGCTGAGTTGGAACTGGCGATCCCCGCCGCCAAAGCCGGGGACGGGGACACGGCGCGGCGCGTGGTCGCGCGGGTCGCAACGCACTCGGCGTCCTGGTCGCCCGAAATCAAGGACAATCTGAAGCAGGCACAGCAGAAGTTGGCGGGGCCGGACCCGCGCGCGGCGGCGATTCCCTTGCAATTCCTGCAAAACCTGCTGAAAGAAACGCCTCAGTATCAGAACGACGCGGCGGCCATCGGCGGCGACGCCGGGACGCTGGGCGCCCCCTTGGACAAGTTCCTGGCCCTGCCCTCCCCGTCCCCAACTCCCGCCGCGCCCGACACGGCCCTGAAGTTCACCCCGCAGCCGCTCCCCACCCCCGCGCCGGGGCCGTGGGCCTGGGCGCAGACGGTGCTTTTGAGTGGGAGTGGCGCCCCGACGCTTCTCGTCGCGAACGGAAAAGAGGTGCGCGCCGAGAATGTTTCCGTGCCCTTCCCCGGCGGGCCGAAGGCCGTGCCGCCCGGCCCGGACGGGGTCGCCGCGTTTGACGCCCGCAACACGGGCCTCTTAGACCTGGCCTGCGCGGGCGCAGGCGGTTTGCGTCTGTATCAGCAGGGCGCGGGCGGGACGTTCGCCGACGTGACCGGCCAGGCGAAGCTGCCCGCGAACGTCATCAATGGTGTCTATACCGGCGTCTGGGCGGCGGACATCGTGACCGGCGGGCAGCTCGACCTCGTGCTGGGCGCGGCGGATGGCCCGCCGACCGTCCTCCGCAACAACGGCGAGGGGACGTGGACCGTCCTGCACCCGTTCGGGCCGGCAAAGGCAGGGCTGGCGCAGTGGGCATGGACCGACTTGGACGGCGACGGGTTGCCCGACGCGGCGTATGTGGATGGGCAGGGCCGGCTCGTCGTCCTGCAAAACAAGCGGGCGGGCGCCTTCGCCCCCTGGCCGTTGCCCGCTGACATGGGCAAGGTCGCCGCCCTGTCCGCTGCCGACCCCGACCGAGATGGAACGCAGGACTTGATCGTTTTGACGACGGACGGCGCGATCCGCCGCCTGTCCCGCCGCGCGGATGGCGGGGGCTGGGACGTGGCCGACCTGGGGCGCGCGTCCGCCCCTCCCGCCGACGGCAGCGCGCGCCTCCATTGGGCCGACCTCGACAACAACGGCGCGCTGGACCTGATTGTGACGAGTTCGGGGGGGAGCCAGATGCTGCTCGGCGACGCGCAGGGCAAGCTGACGGCGCTGGCCGCGCCCACTGATGCCATCAGCGTCAGCCCGGACGCGCAGGCCGCCAAAGGCCGCCTGGACCTGATCGGTCTGGACGCGCAGGGCCGGCCCGTCCGGCTGGTCAACACCGGGTCGAAAAATTACGGCTGGCAGGAGGTGCGTCTGCGGGCCGCCTCACAGGGCGACAAACGCAACAACACTTACGGAGTCGGCGGCGAGATCAGCCTGCGGGCAGGGCTGCTGTATGAGACGCAGATCGTTTCCGGCCCGGTCACGCACTTCGGCATGGGCGGCTACGCCAAGGCTGACGGCATACGCATCGTCTGGCCCAACGGCGCCACGCAGGCCGAGTTCACGCTGAAGGCGGACCAACTGGCCGAGGCCCCGGAGCGGCTGAAAGGGTCGTGCCCCTGGCTGCTGGCCGATGACGGCACGGGAGCCACTGCCGATGCGGGCATGAAATTCGTCACCGACTTCATCTGGCGCTCGCCGCTCGGCCTGCGGATCAACGCCCAGGACACGGCGGGCGTCGTGCAGACGCGCGACTGGGTCAAGATCCGGGGCGACCAACTGAAGGCGCGGGACGGCTATTACAACCTGCGGATCACGGCGGATCTGTGGGAAACGCACTTCTTTGATGAGGTCAAGCTGATGACCGTGGACCATCCCATCGGCACCGAGGTGAACGTGGACGAGCGGTTCTCCATCCCCCCGCCGCCGCTGGCCGTCGAGGCGATGACCCCGCCGCAGCCGGTCGTGCGGGCCACCGATGACCGGGGACAGGACGTGACGGACGTGGTGCGGGCGCGCGACGGGCGGTATCTGGACACGTTCGGCGTGGGCCAGTATCAGGGCGTGACGCGCGACCATTGGGTGACGCTCGATCTCGGCCCGATGCCCGCCGGACCCTCATGGCTCGTCGGCGTGGGCTGGATTCACCCGACCGACAGCTCCATTAATGTTGCCTTAAGTCAGGGGCATCACACCCCGCCGCGCGACCTCAGCCTGGAGGTCCCCAACGGCAAGGGAGGCTGGAAGGCCGCCAGGCCGCACCTGGGCTTCCCGGAAGGCAAGAACAAGACGGTGCTCATCCCGCTGACGGGTCTGTTTGGGCCGGGCGTGCCCCATCAAGTCCGCCTACGGACCAACATGGAGATTTATTGGGACTTTCTCGGCACGGCCCAGGCATTGCCCCCAAAGACCATGAAGCGGCAGATGCTTCCTCTCAGCGACGCGACCCTGCGCTACCGGGGCTTCTCGGCGACGCATCAAGCCAACTGGTCCTCCCCGGAGCTGCCCGATTATTCCCACCTGGCGCAGACAGGGCCGCGCTGGCTCGACCTGGAAGGCTACTGCACGCGCTTTGGCGATGTGCGCGAATTGCTCGCCAAGACCGATGACCGGTACGTCATTATGAACGCCGGTGACGAGATGGTTCTGCGTTTCGCCGCCCCGCCCCCGCCCGCCCCCGGATGGACACGGGATTATGTGCTGATCGGCGACGGCTGGGAAAAGGACGGCGACTTCAATACGGCCTTCTCGCGGACAGTGCTGCCGCTGCCCTCGCACCTTCGTCCTGCTTACAACACGCCGCCGGGCCGCCTGGAGGATGACCCGGTCTACTGGGCGCACAAGGCGGATTGGGCAACCTACCAGACGCGCTGGGTCTCGCAGCGGCGGTTCCATGAGGCGATGCGGCCGTGATTGGAACCGGCACTGAAAGTGCCGGGCTACTCGAAGTGAAAGTCGCTCCGCGACTAAGGAGGGGCGAACACAAGGTTCGCCCCTGCGGTCTTCAAACCCTGGGGTTCTTCGAAATGGATTAGCCATAAGGAGTCACACGAATATGGAAAAGGAACCTTTACCTCAACACGAAGCAGGAAGGCGTTTCGTTAGCATACTGATAAAACACTGCTATGAGGGAATAATCCCTGATGTTATGGAGGCCCTTCAAACTGGACCGCCTGGCGGCAGACCGCCTGTAGATGAACTCCGGCGATCCGCCTGGTTTCAGTCCCTACAAGTGTCTGACCAAGAGGAGGTGCAAGGTGTCGTAGCGTACTCTCTTGACCTGTGCTTGTTCCATCTGCTTAACATTCTGGACGGAACATCGCCCGTTCAGCCTATGGAGCAGGACTCCGACTTCGCCGTCTACTTGCAGACATATGCCAGCGATGAGGACCTAGATCGTAACAAGCCGAGAACAACTGTGCGGGTGAACCCCGTCATGCCGGTGTACGAGGAAGGTGACGAACAGCTCCACGACATTTTCTCCGAGATCATGGAGGAGAGGCTTGAAGAGCCGATCTCATCGGGAGAAGAACGCCTCCATTAGTTCATCTTCACCCGCAAAGTTGAAGAGGTGACGTGGTTGGAGGCAAATTGCTCTGAAAGGAGCACAGGGATCGCCCCCAATTTTGGCCGACAACTGCATGACCCCTATACAGGTCTTAGAGGAATCAGAGATGCCTGAGAGAAGTCTTAACCAAAAAGCTTCCGATTTGCTCGGTGAACGGCTAATGAGCGACGTGCGTGACCACGAAATTCAGTTCTGGGATGAATTCCTCGTCGGTCAAACAAGATACTACAACTATAGGAAAATATATGAGGGATTACGCCAATCGCTAGAAGCAGAACAGCTAGAGGCGGTGCGCGATCTCATTCCCTACGTCGTGGACAACGTCATCGCCAATTTCCTCGGAATGCTAGAGAATGTAGAGTTCGAGGTCGCTGTTCATGTGGAAGGCGGGACAGTACCAAGCCTGGACGACGTCACGGATGGGCTAGAGACCGCGCTCTACGGTGAGGAAGGATGGATCGCCCGATATAGCAAGAAGGGATATGATCCATTCGGCCTAGAGAAAGATCAGTGAAGCGGTTTGGTGGCCTCATAACGCTTTGACCCCAGCGGCAGCCCCGTCCACCGCATCCGCTCTATTAACCTGGCCCCGAAAGGCCGGTCTACTCTCGCCTCTGCCGGCGGGCCGCCCCCTTCGGGGCCGTGCTCTACGCCCCCGCCACTACCCGCAGCCACCGCTCCTGGCGCACCGCCAGTTCATGCGCTTCGGCTAAACCAATGGCCTCAAAAAGCACCGGATCGCCCGGCGCGAGTTGCCCGGCGCGGGGCAGATCGGCGGAGATGACGACGCCGATCAGCGGGTAGCCGCCAGTCGTCTGCCGGTCGGCCATCAGCAGGATCGGCTGTCCGTCCGGCGGGACTTGGACACCGCCGAGCGGCATGGCTTCGGAGAGGATGTCGCGCCTGTCCGCGCGGGCGACGGTGGGGCCGTCGAGCCGGTAGCCCTGCCGGTTGGACTGCGGCGAGACAATGTAGGACGCGGAGAAGAACGTGTCCCAGCCTGCCTCGGTGAAAACGGACAGGTGCGGGCCGGGGAGGACACGCAGGGCGGCGGGCAGGGCATAGGACGGCACCTCGTCGGGCCGCAGGCAGCGCTCGGCGGGGATCAAATGCTGAGGAGAGCCTTCCAGCACGTCGCCCGCCTCCAAGCGACGCCCCGCGAAGCCGCCGAGACGCCCGCGCAGGAACGTCGCGCGGCTTCCCAGGACGGCGGGAACGGAGAAGCCGCCCGCAACGGACAGGTAGGCACGCGCGCCCGACCGGCGGCGGCCAAAGGCCAGCGTCTGGCCTTCGCGCAGCGTCATCGTCTTCCACGTCTGGACGGCCCGGCCCTCCACGGAGGGCGACAGGTCGCCGCCGCACACGGCCAGGCGCACATCGGCCAGGGCGCGCAGAGTCGGCCCCAGCAGGGTGATCTCCAAAACAGCCGCCCCGCGCGGGCTGCCGACCAGCCCATTCGCCACGGACGCGGCGAAGGGGTCCATCGCGCCGGCCACGACCATGCCGTCCCGCTGACGCCCCCACCGGCCCTCGTCCTGCACCGTCGTCAGCAGGCCGGGCGATTCGACGCGCAAGAGCGGCACGGCCGTCATGGCACCCCCAGCGAGCGGACGGCGACGCCTTCGGCTTCCAGCGCCCGCCGGACGGTTGCCGCCAGCACGACCGCGCCGGGCGAGTCGCCGTGCAGGCAGATCGTGTCCGCCGCCAGGGTCAGTTCTGAGCCGTCTGTTGCCGCGATTTTGCCCTCGCGCGCCAGCCGAACCATCCGGGCGGAGACTTGCTGCGGGTCGTGCAGGACCGCACCGGACTGGGCGCGCGGCGTCAGCGCCCCGTCCGGCTCGTAGGAGCGGTCGGCGAACACTTCATTCGCGACGCGCAGCCCCCGCTCCCGCCCCGCCGCCGCCAACCGTCCTCCCGAAAGCCCTACCAAGATCAAGCCGTCATCAGCCTCGCGCACGGCTTGGGCAACCGCGTTCGCAATCGCCGGGTCGCGCTCCGCCATGCCATACAGCGCGCCATGCGGCTTGACGTGCTGGAGGCTCTGCCCGTGCCGGGCGGCGAAGGCAGCCAGCGCGCCGACCTGATACGTCACCAGGTCGCGGGCCTCGTCCGGCGTGACGGCCAGCGCCCGCCGCCCGAAGCCGGCCAAGTCCGGCAGGCCGGGGTGCGCGCCGACAGCAACGCCGCGCGTGACGGCCGACGCGACGGCACGGGCCATCGTGGTTGGGTCGCCCGCGTGGAACCCGCAAGCGATGCTGACCGAAGTGACCGAATGGAGCAGGGCATCGTCGCTGCCCAGGGTGTAGACGCCGAAGCTCTCACCCATGTCGGCGTTCAGGTCAATGCGCTCCATCGGCCACCCCTTCCTGCATCTCCTCGAACTGACGCTCGGTGATTGGAATGAACTGGACCGCGTCGCCCACTGCCAGCAGGGCGGGCGGCTGGCGGTTCGGGTCATATAACCGCTGGGGAGTCCGGCCGATGATCTGCCAGCCGCCCGGCGTTTCCCCCGGATACACGCCCGTCTGCGCGCCGGCGATGCCGACCGAGCCGGCAGGGACGCGCGGGCGCGGCGTCGCCCGCCGGGGCGTCGCAAGCGCGGGCGGCAGTCCGCCCAAATAGGGAAAGCCGGGCAGGAAGCCGAGGAAGTACACGCGGTAGCGCCCGCCCGTGTGCCGCTCGATCACCTGCGTCGGGGTCAGATCGTGCGCGGCGGCCAGGGCGTCTAGGTCCGGCCCCCACTCCCCGCCATAGCAGACTGGAATCTCAATGGGTCGCGCTTCGGGAGCAGGTTCGCTCGCCCGCTGCCGGAGACGCCCTTGCAGCGCGCGGCACAGCTCGTCGTAGCCGACGGTCCAGGGCCGGTAGTAGACGGTCACGGTCGCGTAGCCGGGGACCCACTCGGTCACGCCCCGAATCGGCTCCGTCTGGAGGCGCCGGCAGAAGCGGTGGATGCGGTCGTTGGTGCGGAGGCTGATCTCCGTCCCAAAAGCGACGCGCACGGCGAGGTCGCCGACCGGCGCAAATTCGGGTGTCATGTCCGTGGGTACGACAGTCGTGGCGGAAAATCCTGCCGGGCCGCGCTTGACAGCTTACCCCGGACGTGTTATCATAAATCCAGCGAACGCTGTGCGTTATACCACAGCCGCGCCGTCACGATGAGCACACCGTCTCCTGCCAATCCCAGCCACACTGCGTCTATCAGGATCAGCGGCAAAGGAAATCACCATGAGAACAGAAGCAAGGCGAGCCATCCCCGGCAGTGAGCGCAAGCCGCTGCCCCAGGCCGGCTTTGTCAACACCCTGCTCTACAGCCGAACGCCGTCGGCTACTCGGCGACGGCAGGCTGGGACGCCTGCACCGGGCTGGGCGGCCGGACGGGCAGAAGATACTGGCGGCCCTTAAGGGATAACAGGCAGACCTCATGGCGGACGTTCAATGCGATGTGCTCGTAATCGGCGCCAGCTTGGGTGGCGTCGCCGCCGCGCTGCGGGCGGGCGCGATCGGGGCCGCCGTCTGCCTGGTCGAAGCAAGCGGCTGGATCGGGGGGCAGATGACCGGGCAGGGCGTCTGCACCCCGGACGAAAACGAGTACGTCGAGACCGTCGGCAGCACGGCGGCCTATCGAGATTTCCGGCAGCGCGTCCGCGAATTCTACCGAACGACTTACCACCTCTCCGCCGAGGGCACGGCATAGACATCCACCACGGCAGCACGGGCGATCCGGGCCTGTGGGAGCCGACCAAGCCGTTCCAAATCCCGCTCGGCGCGCTCTTGCCCCTGGGGATCACGAACCTGATCACGTCCTGCAAGAACATCGGCGTGACCCACATCACGAACGGCGCGTACCGCATCCACCCTTCGGAATGGGCGGTCGGCGAGGCGGCGGGCGCCCTGGCGGGCTTCTGCGCCGGCCAGGGCGTCACGACCGGGGCCGTCGCCTCAGACGCCAGCCTGCTCCGCTCCTACCAGAAGCTGCTGCTGGGCGCGGGCGTCCCGCTGTTTTGGTGGTCCGATGTCCCCTACGGCCACCCCGCCTTCGAGGCGACTCAGCTTCTGGGCGTGGAACAAATCTTCCACGGCAACGGCCGCGACCTCGCCTTCGACGTGAGCGCCATCCTCAAGGCGGGGGACGCGCAGGCGTTGGCCGCCCGTGCCGGGCTGACGCAGCCCTTCCCCCAGCCGAACATGACGCGCGGCCAGGCTGCCATCTGGCTGGCGGCGCAGTTGAATTTGTAGCGCTTCTCTTGACATCTCCCTAGTAGAGCGGTATAATAGCGTCCGTATAGGCCGGGGTGGCGAAATGGTATACGCGCAACGTTGAGGTCGTTGTGGGGGCAACCCTGTAGGAGTTCGAGTCTCCTCCTCGGCATTCTCTCCTTTAGTCTTCCCTTCTCTCCATAGGTGCCCCGTGAACCCCAAGCAGATCGCCGCCGAGCGCGCCGTCTCCTATATCCAGGACGGCATGACGGTGGGCCTGGGGACGGGCAGCACGGCGGCCTTCGCCATTCACGCCCTGGGCCGCCGCTTCCAGTCGGAACCCCTGGCCCTGCGCTGCGTCGCCACATCGCGCGAATCCGAAGAACTCGGCCGCTCCTACGGGCTAGGGTTCGTGGATGTGGCCGACGTGGCGCGCTTTGATGTCACCGTGGACGGCGCAGATGAAGTAGACCCCGACTTTCGATTGATCAAAGGCGGCGGCGGCGCGCTGGTCCGCGAGAAGATGGTCGCGGCGGCGACAGACACGGAGATCATCATCGTGGACGAGGGCAAGGTCAAGGCGGCGCTTGGCAAGTTCCCCCTGCCGGTCGCCGTCCTCCCCTTCGCCTGGCAGTGGACGCAGGCGCGGCTCCAGTCCGCCTTCGGCGTTCCCGCCCCTCGCCGCGCCCTCCCCTCCGGCGACCCGTTCCTCAGCGATGACGGCCTGTACATCCTCGACATGGCCTTCGGCGCTCCCTTGCCCTCCCCGGACACGCTGGAAGCGCGGCTCAAAACCGTTGTCGGCGTGGTCGAATCCGGGCTGTTCGTCGGCCTCTGCCAGCGCCTCATCATCGGCTACGCCGACGGGCGCGTCGAAGAAAAAGCCGACAAAAAGACTGATGAAAAAGCCGCGCCGGCCCCGGTGGGCTGACGCGGCTTCCTCTCCTCCGACGATCTTTCCTAACGCTTGTCGTCTTGTAAGGCTTGCTGGCACTGGTCAATGGCTCGCTGGACCAGGTCCAGCGCCTGCTCCCGATGCCCGCCGAAGTCACGGGCGGCATTCTGGAGGTTGCCCTTCGCCTGCTGGAGATTGCGCAGGGCGCGCCGGATCTCCGGGTGGCGCTCGCCGCCACGGTGCGGACGGGTCATCGGCGGCGCGGGCGGCAGCGGCCCCTGAGCCTGCGCGGGCTGCAAGAAGGCGAAGCCGGCGGCCCCGAGTCCGGCGGCAGCGGCGAGGATCGCCGCGATCTTGGTCGTGTTCATGACTATCATGGTTCCTTTTTGCGTGTGAGTGGATGGCAGCCAAGTGAGCGCTCAAGTGACTGCTGTGTTGCAATAGATGCAAGAACAACGCGATTGTTCATTCGCGGCGAAAATTATTTTTCGCCTCCCGCATCAGGCCAGTGAAGCGGCGGCGGGCGCGGAAAAGTTCCCAGCGGCGAACGCGCCTCGCAACTCCAGCGGCTCATGGCTTAACATCGGCTTAACACTCCCCGGCGCGCGGCGTGGTACAATTGTCAGGGTGCCACAAACCCGCCGCCTAAAGGAGATCACCGCCCATGTTCGCAAAGAACCGATTCGCAAAGAACCGCTCCCGCCTCGCCCGCATCTTCGCGCTTGCCGCCGTCTGCGCCGCCTCCCCGTGGGCATTCACCGGGGACGCCCGCGCGGGGCAGTTCGAGGTCGTCTACTTCCCCGTCGGCAGCACCCACGAGACGATTGGGGTATACGACCCCTACGGTGCGCCCTTCGGCGGTTCGCTGGGGGAAAAGAGTTGGTCATGGTCTCTGCCGGTCGTACTCACCACCCACATTGACAACAACCCGGTATCAGGGACATCCCTCTCCTTCTTCGGCAGCACGACCACGCCGAACACGACAGACGCGGGGGAGTGGGCCTGGCAGCAGTATGACGAGTGGGGCAGCCTCGCCCCCGCCTACCTCGCCAACTCCACGAACCTGCTGTACCTCTACAGCGGCGGGTCGCTTGGCATCCACGTCTATTACTACCTCTCGCCCGGTCAGACGTTCGTTCCCGATAAGGGCGGGGTCGCCCCTGTCGTGACTGTCCAAAATTCCTGCGAACTTATCGGGCAGGGCAACCCCTCCTCCGGGCCTGCGGACAACGGCAAACTCCAAATCGTAGACTCCGACCTGCTCAACCCCCCCGATGGGGTGCTGAACCTGAACGGGCACACCTGGTACTATGGGACGGACACGCGCGGGCTTGTCGGCGGTCATTGGCTGATTACCCGGCAAACCGTCCCGCAACCCACCATGCAAACCTCCCCTTCCGGGCAGCAATACATAGACTGCGGCACTTACACCGTCAGTGCCTCCATCCGCCTGAACGCCCACCAGTGCTACCCGGCAGGCACTTATGTGTCAGCCCCGCCGATTGACCCTTACGTTCCCTCCCCCTACGCCAACACGTTTTTGCAGTTCAGACCCTACTCGCAGGCGAACCAGCCTGACGACCCCAGCCCGCCCCTCCCCGCTGTCAAGCGCGGGCATCCGGGAAGTCAGCCTGTGGGGAGTCAGCCTACGGCGGCTCGCTGGTACGACGCCGCCGCCGGGCGCTGGCGCTTCTCCGACAAGGCGGCACGGACGCTCCGGGCGATGGGTATCAACCCGGACACAGACCCACGCTTCCGACCCGTCTACGGGGGCACGATCACACACAAGGACGGAATATCGTTCGCCCACAGCGCCGCCGACAACGCCCTCATAGACGAAGCGACGGGGGGCGGGGCCATTGCCGATCAGAAGATGCTCCAACAGATGAGGATGCAGCAGATCATAGACGCCGCCACGAACCCGGCCCCGGACTATGTGAACAACCTGCCGCAGACATGGGACACGGACACCGGAACCTACTCTGACTCCGGCGCAGGCGGCTATCCGGGCGCGGGCGGCTCGCCAGGGAAGTAACCAAAAAGAAGCAAACAAAAGGCCGCCGGCATAGCCGGTGGCCTTTTTCACGTCTGAACCTCAGCGGCCCGGATCGTTTCCCCGGCGCATACGCTCGGCTTGCGCGGCGGCGCGGTCCGCCTGCCACACGTCCCAGGCGACGGAGGGAGCGCGGCGCTTGCCCTGCATGGCTGCGCGTCGCGTCGGGGGCGCTGCCCACTTGCGGCTTGGGCTTGTTCGGGTCCAGAGTTGGACGCGGAACCGCCGGTTTGGTCGGCTTATTGGAAACTGCCGCCTCAACAATTGCGCCGTTTTTTGTCGCGGCGTCAATGATTGCGGCCTCTATGGACGGTTTGCCGATCTTAGGGTATATTGAGCCATGTCCCTTTACGCCGAGCTTCATCGTCATTTGGGCGGCGCGGTCGTGCCGCGCGTCTTTTGGCGCTATCTCACGCGCAACGGTCACCCGCTGGCCGCTGAGTTCCCGGAATACGAGAGCTTCGAAGCCTTCGTCACCCGCCCCCGCGCCTCGCTGGCCGAGTACCTGGAACTGCACGCTCTCGTCGAGCCGTTCCAAACATTGGAAACGCTGCCTTACTTCGTTTCCAAGCTGGTGCGCGGCGCGTATGTGTTCGAGGGCATCTGTTACCTGGAACTGCGCCACACGCCTTACTACCGTACCGACGCGGCGCTTCCCCAGGCGGACAAGATCGCGCAGATGCGCGACGTCGTGGTCACCGTTGGCGAGGCCGGGCATGACCCGCGCTATCCGCTGCTGATGCGTCAGATACTCTGTATGCACTCGCAGCTTCCCTATGAAGTCAACCGGGCGACGCTGGACCTGGCCGAGCGTCTGCCGCAGTACGTCTGCGGCGTGGACCTGGCCGGGCCGGACATTTATTATGCGGACCGGATGGACGAGTGGGTGGGCCTGTTTCGATCCGCGCAGGAACGGGGAATCCACACGACGGGGCATTTATACGAGACGGCGGACGGCTGCCACCCGGTCCTGCTGCCCTACCTGTCGCGGATCGGGCACGGCATCCAAATCGCCCTGCGCTATCCCGAACTGCTGCCCGAAGTGGCCGCGCGCGGCCAGTGCCTGGAGGTCTGCCCGACGACGTATCTCAAAACGGGAACTTTATCGGACCTTTCGACGCTGAGGACGGTGTTCGAGCGCTGCGAAGCGGCGGGGGTGGACGTAGCGATCTGCACCGACAACGCCGGCCTGCACAACGTCCGGCTGCCCTGGGAGTATGAAAACCTGCTGACGCAGGACGTGATTGATTTTTCCCAGCTCGCCGCCTGTCAGGATGCCGCGTTCCGCCATGCTTTCGCTTGGCCGCACCCGCATCCGCCGCGTGTCCTGCTCGACCGACTGATCCAATCGCCCCCGCCCCCGGCGGGAAGTCCTAAAGGAGAACCTATCTGATGAGCAACTCTTCTCTCCGCGTCGGCATCGCCGCCGTCGCCCTACTCACCGCTTCTGTCCTGTCCGGCCCCGCCGCCCAGGCCCAGAGCACGCTGAACAAGGCCGGCAAGGCCATCGCTTATCCCTTCCAAAAGGCCGCCAAAAATGCCGGACCGAGCGCCAAGATCGCCGGCAAAAGCCTCACCAAAGCCGGCAAAGACGTGCAGTACGGGGTGCGAAAGAACACCACCAACCTGAGCATCGACGCCCACCGCGCCACGGGTCACAACTCCGTCGAGCGCCGCAAGAACGGCACGAAGCGGCACAACACCGTGGTCACGCCCAAAGGTCACCTGTACCGAATTCACAATAACAAGTAGGACGCTGCCCAAGATGACGCCCGCCGGCCCTTAACGGGATCGGCGGGCGTTTTCGTTTCTTGGCATACGGGTACAGTCTTTTTGTAGGCTTGACGGTTCCAATCCAATCGTCCGGTTCGTTTGCGTTGGAAGGAGATTCAAGATGAACGTCTGGATCAAGTCCCTGGCCGCCCTGTCGCTGCTGACTGGCCCGGCCCTCCTGACTGCACCCGCCGGGGCCGCGCCTGTGGCTGCTCCGCCGGTAGCGACCCTGCCCGCACCCGCCCCGGTGCAGGAGGCGCTGAACGCCCTGGCTGCGCGCCCCGACAGCCCCCTGCCTTCCGGCACGAAGCTTCTTTCTGTCCGCGTTACCAACGGCCTTGCCATGACGAACTTCTCCCGCGAGCTGCGCGACAATTTCACCGGCGGCGACAGCGGCGAGACGCGCACGGTGAACGCCATCTTGAGTACGTTAGGCCGATTCCCCACCATCAGCCGCGTCCAGCTTCTGGTCGAGGGGCAGCCCGTAGACACGCTCGGCGGCCTGCTGTCCCTGTCCGACCCGCTTCCCGTCATTCGCCCCACCTCAGACGCCCCGGCGGCGGCACAGACTCCCAAGCGCTGGCTGCACCGCAAGCCGCCCGTCGCGTCTGTTCCGGCCCCGTCTGCGACCAAGACGCAGGCGCTCTGAATGCCGCGCACATGGGTTGACAGAACTCAGCGGGGGCAGTATAATGATGCTGCCCCCATCGGGTTCACAGAGGACGGTTGGCTCAGTGGTAGAGCACTTCCTTCACACGGAAGGGGTCACAGGTTCGAATCCTGTACCGTCCATCTTCTATGTTTAAGTCTCCATGAGGCGAATCGGGGGCGGCCGCTCATGGAGATGTAGATCAATCTGCTGTTCATAGCGGCCTATTACTCCTGTCATCTCTCCCCCGATCCCCTGTTCTCCTCTTCCTGATGGGGGTTATGTCCCCTATCCAGCAAGCCGTGCTGGCGATGGGCTAGTTCCATATACATTTCTAAGACGACCTGCCTGCTTCAGAGAACCTTATCACAAATGACCAACTCCCCTGCTCCATCCGAACAGTTTGATCTAAGCGCTACCGTTGAGGATACTCCTATTGTTAGCAGCGTAGAAGTTGCTATTGGGCCTCAGTTCTTAGAGTTGTTCAGCGAACATATGTATTCGTCACCCAACAAGGCGTTCGAGGAGCTAATCTCGAATTCTTGGGATGCAGGTGCGGATATGGTTTATGTCGGCGTGTCGGAAGATTTGGCCGCTCCAAAGGCCTCCGTCTGGGTGCTAGACAATGGCGAGTCTATGGACGTTCAGGGATTACAGCTACTTTGGAGAGTTGCCAACTCGCCCAAGCCGGGAACAGTTCTTAAGGGAGGCCGGAAACCGATCGGTAAGTTTGGAATTGGCAAGCTCTCGACTTATATCCTAGCTCACGAACTCACTTACATCTGCAAGTTTACCGACGGCAAGATACGTGCCGTCATGATGGACTATCGCAGGATTGGTCAAGAAGCGCAGTCTACCGCAGATTTACACATCAACCCTCTGCGCCTGAATGTCCATGAGTTATCTGAAGAAAACCTGCGAGCCATCCTTGAAGATATTGACGATGGTAGCAAAATCCTGGAATTGATTCAAACAGGCATTCCAAAGCCTAAAGATGTGCCAGATTGGGAAGACGAATTTGGCGGACTGCTTCCGGCGGAAGTTCAAGACTACAAGACGTGGACGCTCGCGCTCTGCACAAGCCTAAAGACGGCAGGTAAGCAGATTAGTACAGCGCAATTAAGCAGGATTTTACGAACGGCCCTTCCGCTCGGGTCTTCAATTACCATCATGTTTAACGGAACCCCGCTTCTGCCGTCGAAAACTGAGGTTCCCATTGAGAAGGAGTGGATTATTGGAAGGGATTTAGCTATTTCTTCCATAACGTACAAAAACAAAGATGAACAGGATGTTACTCGGCGTGTGACTCAACACCTTACTCTCTCTCCCCATATCACCCTTGAAGGATTTCCCGGTGAAATTTCGGGAGCGGTGAAGTATTACACAAGTAAAATATCGGGCGGCAGAAGTGAGGAGATTAGCGCGTCAAATGGTTTCCTTGTCAACGTCCTAGGGCGAGTAATCAACCCACAAGACCCATACTTTGGTCTGAAAGACTTAAATCATAGTGCCTGGGCAAAATTCCGGGCGACTGTGCGTGCAGACGGTTTGAACGACCAAATTAAGGTCAACCGCGAGGGGTTCCTTCAGAATGACGAGATGGAAACATTCCAGGCGTTTCTTCGAGCTCTGTTCAACAAAGTACGTACTTACGCCCGAGAACAAGAGTATACAATGCCTGATGCCGGCGACGTATTGACAAAATCATGGGGAGTGATGCCAATCACTTCGCTGCATAACCTGGTATCGGAAACCCTCAGAGGTACAACAGACATCCCCGACATGATCAATTTGGATGGCGTTTCTGATATGGACGAGACGTTAAGGGAATGGACAAAGACGGCGGAGACGGAGCCTGGCGACTTAATCTCCACTGTTGATTTTGAGCGTCTTTTACCAGAGTTGCCTTTAGTGCGTTATGAGTTAGCTAAACGTCGGATCGTCATAAATAGCAACACCATCCTTTCGTCATTGAGCACAGCGAAACACCGGAACAGCAACGGCTGATACGTGACACGGCACTGGTGGAGTTACTTACCGAAGCTTACATGGTTGATGTGGGCATCAACCAGGGGTTAGTCAGTGACATGCTAGCTTATCGAGATCGTGCTCTCAGGCTTACAACCCAAGTCTACCGCAAATCTGGCATTCAACTCGTCAAGATGCTAATAGATGCGACCGCCCACCCAAGAGGCTTGGAAATTATCGTCAGTGATGCGCTCCAGTATTTAGGTTTTGTAGTCGTGCGATTGGCTAAACAGGGAGAACCGGAAGGGACTGCCACAGCTCCAACAACGCCACGTGAGAACGACGTTAAAGCCAGCTACTGCTTTACCTTCGATGCGAAGTCTTCAATCTCTGGTAAAGCACAAACCAAAGACCTAAACATTGCGCGACTGACTGCACATCGTGACGACAACAATTGCAGCCATATCCTCGTCGTCGCTCCTGATTACCAAAATGGAGCTTTGCAAGAAGACTGCGACAGATATAATGTTACACCCATGCGTGCGAAAGACTTAGCAAAATTGTTAATGCTTTCTGCCGCAACTGGCCCGCTCAACCTGAACAGATTTCGATCTGTGTTTGAACTCTCAGATCCAGATGCCGTTCATTCTTGGGTAGAGAAGCTGGATGCAGAGGTGAAAGCTATGCCACACCTAACGCTAGATACCGTTTTGACAGTTCTACATGGGCGCTACGTTGGACCAAATTCTATTACAACGTCGGTTATCGCAGACCGCATCGGTCAGTTACCGGGCGTGACGGCATACCCAAAGAACGAGGAAGTGCAGAGCCTTATAGCAGGTCTTGCTGTGCTTGTCCCCAGTCTGGTTCAAATCGTCGGATCGAATGTCTACCTCAGTACGTCACCTGAAAAGATACGGGAAGCAATCCTGTCTCAAATTTCTATGGTCCCACCGGATTATAGGGCTGGTATTGACACCAATTTAAAAGCCTGAATTGAAAATGCAAAGTGCTCTCATAGGCATTCAAGATGACAAACATACAGCCAATTCACCCTTTCCCTGCGCGTATGGCTCCCGAAATAGCTTTGGCGGAAATTAACCAAATCGCGCCAGGCTCCATTATTCTTGATCCGATGTCGGGATCGGGAACCGTCATTCGCAACGCTTCAGAAAGACAACATGAGGCACTAGGCTTTGACATGGACCCTCTAGCCGTTCTCATGTCACGAGTGTGGACGACGCCTATAGACACAGACGGGCTAGAAAATGCTGCACATCAAGTTGTTGAACGAGTAAGGAACATCGCAACAGACGACCTAGAGTTGCCGTGGATTGACCAGGACGAGGAAACGCAGCAATTTATCAATTTCTGGTTCGGCCCCAATCAGCGGGCAGACCTGCGGCGACTAAGCTACGGTTTCAGCCGGTTGGATGGTCCCGCCGCGGATGCGATGAGAGTTGCGATGAGTCGGCTCATCATTACAAAGAACGACGGTGCATCCTTAGCTAACGACGTATCTCACAGCCGACCCCACCGAGTCAGAGTTCAAAACGATTTTGAAGTTATGCCAAATTTTGAGCGCTCCGTGCGCTTCATCGCACGGCGGCTGCGTAATCAGCCCCCCCCCGGCAATGTGTGCGTCTGCGAAGGTGACGCCCGGTGTATCAACGAAGTTGGAGACTGCACAGTAGATGCCGTAATCAGTTCTCCGCCTTATTTGAACGCATTAGATTATATGCGGGGACATAAAATGACGCTGGTATGGCTCGGATACCAATGCAGACAACTCAGAACTATCCGCGCTGACAGTGTTGGGGCTGAACGTCGCCCTAATCCTGATGCGGACTTAGCCGTTGCAGCCGAGTTAATTGCACGTTTACATGGCCTCGAAGGGCTGTCGGTTTCCCAACGTGCTATGATTAATCGTTATGTGCTCGATCTACTTGCTGTGGTTCGCGAGGCTTATCGCGTCGTTAAGCCAGGCGGGAAGACAGTGTATGTTGTCGGCAACTCCTGTTTGCGAGATGTTTTCATCAACAACGCACAAGCCGTCAAAACCGTAGCAGAGAGAGTCGGCTTCGTGCTAACAATGGAGCGAGAGCGAGTCATTCCCAATTCCAAGAGATACTTGCCTCCTCCTTCATCTAATGAGGAAAGCACGGCTCTAACATCAGATCTGGCTAAACGAATGCGAACAGAGACAATTTTGAACTTTCGCAAGCCGGAAATAATGATGTAAACGGATGGTTGAAGTCTGTGCATATTCTCAGTCACTATGCCAGCCATTCTTGTCATTCCAGCCTGAAATCCACTTCAAACGTCCGCCGCCAGGGGAGGCGCGTGCTGCCCGGCACCAGGCGTAGGCCGTCGCCGATGCCGCGCGCCTGAAGATCGGCCAGATGGGCCGCCAACCGATCCTCGATAAAGGCCGCCAAAGCCGCCTGCTCTGCCGGATCATTCGGGTTGGGGTCGCGCCGCCCCCACAGCCGCTCGGCCTCGGCCCGCGCCTCGCGGCGAGTCACGGTCTGATAGCCCCAGTCTTCCAAAAAGCGATGCGCCAGAAACATGCGCTGCGCGGCGGCGCGCGGCGCACTGTCGCCGATAAGCAGAGCGCACGCGGCCTGCGCGACCACCACGCCCAGCGTGTTGCCCGCCGTGTTCCACGCGCCGTAAGCGGCCAAGCGTCCGGGCGCGAGCGGCGCATCTTCCGCCAGCAGCAGTTCCGTGAGGAGCGGGTCGGAGCCATTGGGATAGGCAACATCGGCCAGGGCGATGGGGACATGACGCGCCTGCCAGCATGACAGTTCGGCAAGGAAGAGGCGGTAGGTCTCGGTTCGCTCCCGGCGATCTTCGGCGAGGTATTCGGGCCGGTAGTCGGTGCGCCGGGGCGAGGGGGTGGCAACGCCGAGCACGAAGTCGCAGTCGTCCGGGGCGGCGGCCAAAACGCCGCCGCAGGCGCGGACCTGCCCTTCGACCGTCTCGCGCACGGGGCGGTCTTCGTAGGGGGCGACCAGCGCGTCATCGCCCGGATGGCTGTAAAGGATCGCGACGCGCGGCGTCTTCCCTGCCCGCTCCATCAGCAGGCGGGACAGCAGGGCGGAGCCGACTTCGTCCGCGCCGGGGTGCATCAGGACGCGGTCAGCCAGGGCCGGGCCGATCAGGGGAGGCCAGCGGCGCAGCCAGTCCCGTTCGCGGCTGGGGAAGCCGAGCGGGCTGGTGTCGTCGGACGTCAGCCGCAGGGACGTGATCTGCCCGCGCGCAGCCATGTCCAGCAAGCCCAAGTTGACCGTGTGGTTCCGCAGGCGGCGCACGAGCCAGTCCACCTTGAGGCCGGGCGGCAGCGTCGCGTCCAGCCGCGCCAATTCGTCCGTGTTTTCCAGTTCCCCCCGCTCCGCCTGATGCGTCAGCCGGGCGTAGCGGTAGAAGGCTGTCCCCCACTGCGCCCAGTAGTCCGGCTCCTCCACGGCGTCGTCGGCGTTGGAGACGCGGGTGATGAGCGAAAAGGCGTGAACGGGGCAGGCCGGGTTCAGGCCCGCCAGCAAGCCGAGGCGCGCGAGGACGCGGGCCGCGCCGTCCTGCGAGATGCGGGCGTTGATGAGGTTGCCGAAGCCGAGGAAGTCGCAGGAGACGACAGCCGCGTCTGCCGTGGCCGCTGCCTCTCCGAGCCAGCGGGCGACGGCTTCCAAATCGGCGGAGATGCGCTGCGAGCCACGGATTTGGGGCGGCGGCAGCAAAATGTTTGCGCCGTCGATGGCGCCCAGCATCTGCGGGCAGCGCGTATTGACGGGGCGCTCGTCGAGCGGGACGAGGGCAATGGTGAGTGTGGACATAATGGCTGCACCGGCACTGGAAGTGCCGGTCTACTGGCAGTGAAAGTCGCTCCGCGACTGAAGACTTGTCAATCGAAGGCCTCTCCCCAGTGCCGGAGGCACTTCCACTCAAGAGTAGACCGGCACTTCCAGTGCCGGGAAGTGTTGCGGGGCCATCGCCAGGCTGGCCGCGCCAATCACAGCGGCCTCCGCGCCCAATGCTGCCGGGACGACCGGGCAGCGGGCGGGTCCAGGCAGGGCATACTGCCGTAAGACACGGCGCGCGGGGTCCAGCAGGGCGTCTCCAACGGCCAGAAGGCCGCCGCCGATGACGATCAAGTCCGGGTCCAGGGCATTGGCGAGGCTTGCCAGCCCAAAGCCCAGGCACTCGCCGGTGCGAGTGACGGCACGCGCCGCCGGCCCCTCGGGATCCCGCGCGGCCTCCTCGCCGACGGCTTCTCCGGTCACTTCCCCGCCATCGCCGGTCAGCTCCCGATACGTTTGAACCAGCCCCGGCCCGCTCGCCCAGTCTTCCAGCGTCTTGCGCGGCGCGGACGGGTCCGTCGTCAGCAGCAGGTGTCCGAACTCGCCGCCGCTCCAGGTCGCGCCGTGATGGATGCGGCCACCCAGCAGCAGCGCGCCGCCGACGCCGGTTCCCAGCGCGAGATAAACCACAGTTTCTAAGCCGCGCCCGGCCCCGAATCGCGCTTCGCCGGCGGCCAGCGCGTTGACGTCGTTGTCCACGGAGCAGGGAAGGCCGAAGGCTCGCTCGAAAGCGTCTTTGACGGGCGTTCCGGCCCAGCCCGGCAGGAGGCCCGTGGCCGAGACAATGACGCCGCGTTCCGCGTCTACCTGGCCGCCCGTGCCGATGCCGATGGCCGTCACCGGCTCCCAGGCGGCTTCCATCAGAGTCTGCGCCAGGCTCAGGGCCGCGTCCAGAATGGCCGCGCCGCCCGTCAGCGGCGTCGGGCGGCGGTCAGTCTGGACAACGCGCCCTTCCTGCGTGACTAGCCCGGCCGCGATCTTGGTGCCGCCGATGTCAATGCCGAGGGACAGGCTCATGGGCGCAGGGCACGCGCGAAGCGGGCGGTGATCTGCTGCGGGCGGGTGATGGCGCCGCCGACGACGACCGCCCACGCCCCGGCGTCCAGCGCGGCCCGCGCCTGTTGGGGCGTGGCGATGCGGCCCTCGGCGATCAGGGGGACGGTCAGGACGGCGGCAAGGCGGCGGACGAGATCGAGGTCTGGCTCCTCCATTTGTGGGCTGTAGGGCGTGTAGCCGGACATCGTGGTGGAAATGAAATCGGCCCCGGCGTCCTGGGCATCCCGCGCCTCGTCATCCGTAGAGATGTCCGCGAGGATAGGCTTGTCGGTTTCGGCGCGGACGCGGCGGAGGAAGTCGGCGGTCAGGCCCTCCGGGTGCGGGCGGGCGGTGGCGTCCAGGGCGATGATGTCCGCGCCCGCGTGGGACACAGCCAGGGCGTCGGCCACTGTCGGGGTGATATAGACATCAAAGCTCGGCACATCCACTTTGAACAGGCCGATGAGGGGCAGGTCGGTGGCGGCGCGGATGGCGGCGATGTCGGCGGGACTGTTGGCGCGGATGCCGACGGCCCCGCCCGCCTGGGCGGCGACGGCCAGACGCGCCATGATCTCCGGCCCGAACAACGGTTCACCCGGCAGGGCCTGGCACGACACGACCAGCCCGCCGCGCAGACGGTCAGCGATTTCCGATGAAGTCATGCGGCGAGTGTACCGGGCGCACACCGGGTTTGTCAAGGGCCACCGGCACTGGAAGTGCCGGCCTACTCGCAAGTGGAAGTGCCTCCGGCACTGAGGAGAAGCGGCCATGTAGGGGCGCGATGAATCGCGCCCTCTTCTTCATCGCGCCCTCTTCTTCATCGCGCCCTCTTCTTCATCGCGCCCTTTTTAGTCGCGGAGCGACTTTCACGCACGAGTAGACCGGCACTTCCAGTGCCGGTTCTCATCACGCCTTAAGACTCCGGCAGGCCCGCGCCGGGCCGGTTCTCGCCGCCGCTGGCCGAGACGCTTTCCAGCGTTTTCAGCGTTTCCGCCCCCGGCGTCCGGCTCTTGGCGATGTCGCCGAGCGAGATCATGCCGATCAGCCGGCCAAACTCAACCACGGGCAGCCGGCGGATCTGGCGCGTGTTCATCACATGCAGGGCCTGCTCGATGGGGATGTCTTTCGGGACGCTGTCTGGGTCGGGCGTCATGCACTCACTCAGCGGTGTGTCCGGCCCATGTCCGCCCGCCACGGCCTTGACCACGATGTCGCGGTCCGTGACGATGCCGACGAGGGAACTATCGGCGTCTATGAGGGGAATCACGCCGTAATCGTGGTCCCGCATCAGCTTCGCCGCCTTCTGGATCGTGTCGTCCGGCCCCAGCGCCTCGGGGTACGCCGTCATTATCTGTCCAACAGTCATGCTGTTAAGCCTCCGCCCCGTTTGTACCCACTATCTCTTGACGGTTAAGCCCCGCCGCGCGGCTGCGTCTCCGTCGTCAGCGAGGCCGTGACCTCGAACAGTCCCAGGCCGAGCAGGGCCGCCCGCACAGGCCCCGGCTCGCCCGCCATCAGCCCCGCCGCCGCGCACAGCGCCAGCCCGCTCGTCCGGTCCAGCGCGAGGTGGGCGGGCATCGGCAGGAGCTTGATCGGCCCCAGTTCATAACGGGTCGTGAGGCTGTAAAGCAGCGTCGCCAGGGCGGAGCCGGTCAGCAGGCTGGTGACGGGCCGGCTCCAGCCCAGCGCGCGGGGCAGGGCGAGCAGCAGGACGACCGAGGCATAGTCCAGGACGCCGTGCGTCCGCGTGGAAAACAGTTTCATGCTCACGCTTATACCCAATGCGGCCCATCATGTGTCATACTGAAGACAAATGTATTTCAAGATGTTGCTTGCCGCCCTCACCGTCTTCCTGCCGGCGCTCACGGTCCGTCCGGCTCATGCCGACGCACCCACGTCGCCCTTGCCCGGCTGGAGCCTGTCCCCAAACGCCGAGGCACGGGCGGCGGGCGCGGGCGCCCGGCCGCAGCACGCGCGCCGCTCCTCGTCCGCCTGCGTATGCACGACTTCTTTGGCCGCGTCTTCTACGACAAGACCCGGACCCTGCCGGCGGGGGTCGCGCTTTTCAAGAACGAGACGCTGGC